>OLQU01000079.1_pt1 | contig 87420 bp, 107 predicted proteins | sample 1672271 | NCBI WGS metagenome assembly OLQU01 (sample SAMEA3136666, study PRJEB25190) | human gut metagenome | biome: human gut; feature: human-associated habitat; material: faeces | place: Austria | collected 2013 | reverse complement strand
AATTGGACAGAAAAACACATAAAAATCAAATAAGCCTATAAAATTTTACAGACTCAAAAAATCTAAAACTATATAATTATAAATAACTGATATATAATTATAAGTTATAAAATTTCAATAAGGAAGTGGAGAAAAAATGAATGAAACTACTATATTAGTGTGGATTAATATTGCGATAATTGGTATAATCGCCATAATTATCGTAAAATTGTATTTTAGAAAAGATGAATTAGAAAAAGACAACTCTCCTTTATTATCTAAGGATAGTTTAGATGGATTAATCCCATCCAATAAAAATAATCAAAATAATTTATCAAAAACCGCTCCAACTAAATCTTTTGTTTCAACATACTTCTCTAAACAAGATCAGCCTAAAGGTACTTCCTTAAGAAAACAAGGTCAAATACCGGAAGATAACTTCAATAGCTATATTGTTCCTGAAACCAATGAACACCTATTTTCCAACAAAATAGAAACAAAAGAAGAAGAACCAGGAAAACCTATAAATTTTAATTATGAAACAAAAGTTCAAAAGTTCCAAGAACCAATTAACGAAACCCAGATGGATATTATGAGTAAAAATAATAAAAATATGAAAAAAGAAAAAAATGAAAATAATATTTCATTGGAAGAAAAACCAAAACATGAATTAAAAGATTTATTCAGTATCGATGAATTGATTAAAGAATCAAAAAGAAAAGATAATGAAAGGGAAAAAGAATCTAAAACCATCAGAAAAGAAAAAGAAGATACGACAGAAATTAAAAAAAGTATCAAACAAATGAAAGAAGGTAAAAAAGAAGAATCTCCAATAACTGAAATTAAAAAAGATTCAATTGAATCCATTACTGAAACACCAGCTGAAAGTAAAAAAGAAGTTAATTTTTATGATGCTGTTAATGACACAACTAAAGATAAAGTTAAAGAAAAATCAGATACTGAAGATATAGCTAATGCAATTAAATCCAGTAAAAAAGAAGAAAAAACACCTAAAGATGAAAGTATCGCAGATATTTTAGCTAAAGATAAAAAAGAAGAAATTACTGATGATGTTTCAAAAGAAGAAAATATCAAAGATATTTTAATTGAAGATGAAACAGAAGATAAAACACCTGAGGAAGAAAATATTGCAGATGTTTTAGCTAATGATGAAGAAATAAAAACACCAACTTTAAAATCTCCAACTAAAATCGAATCAAAAGAAGATGAATTAAGTGTTCTTCCAGCTGTTGAAGAGGATTATGAATTTGGAGCTCCATTAGAAGAATCTGAATTATTTAAAGATGAAGAAGAACCAGAAGAAAATGTATTAAGTGATTTAGACTACAGAAAAGATTTAGCTAAAATAACAAACACTATTAAAAACTCTAAAATATTCAATGAAGTAAAAGAAAAACTTGCACCGGAAAATCAAATAAATGAAAAAGAACACATTACAGATGAAATGTATTTAAGAAATGTTGGTACATACAAAGAAGAAGAACCTGCATTTCCAGAATATGAACCTATCATAAATGAAAGGCATGAAGAGTATCCAAGTGACTATGATTACACTGAACCAACTCAAGAACAATTACTAAGACAGGAAAATACACGTAAAGTATTAAACATGGTTAAAAATTCTGAAACAGAAAAAGCATCACAAACACTTAAAATAAAAGAAAAACCAGAAAAAAATAATCTTAAAATAAAAATAAACAATGATGAAGTAATTCTTCGCAAAGGTGCTGAAATTATCTTTAAGCATGACGGTGAATCATACTCAAGTAAAGTCTATGGAATTAGAGGCAATGACATATCTGTAAAATACAGAGGTAAAAAAATTACTATTAATCCAAAAGACATTAAAAAAATATATTAAAATAAGAAAAAAACTTTCTTATTTTTTATTCATTTAACCTATAACTTTCATCTTCCACTATATACTTTGCTTTTCCTATTTTTAATGAACGAATTATATTTAAATAAAAGTCGTCTAATTCTACATCAGCATAGGGATATGCAAATTCAAAAGAATATAAATTATCATCTTTAACAAATAAAAATTCATTACAACGGGCAGATACTTCACCATTATCCATAGAAGAAATAGCTGCATAATAAATATCCTCATTAATAGGGATGAAATCAGAAAAAATTAATTTTCCCTCCCCATTTTTAAAGTTTCTTTCAATGCTTTCTTTAATATCCACTAATCCAGCCAGTGTAGGAATAACTGATATTTTAATAGTCATAGGTTTCGTCGAATCAACTAAAAATAACTCAACAAATTCCTCCTGATTATTTACACTTTGAAATCCTTCAGGAATTGGAAGAGTAATATATCCATTAGTAAATAATGTCATAGTTTCTCCTATTTATGAGCATAATAAAATATTAACTCATTATCTTTAATTTCATCTAAACGCGCAAAACCAACTCTTTCAAATTGCACAACATCCCCAACTTTTAAATCTTTTAGTGCTCCTTCACCAAGACCAGTTTTTACAGATGCATCATCCATAACAATACTTACATTAACATTATCTTCAATTGGAACCCATTGGATAATTTTAGCTTTCAAATCTTTTGCTTGTTCAAAAGAAGTTGAATTAAAAGTAATTTTATCCCCAGTAATATCAACATTTACTGCATCCATTAATCTGGCTACTCCATTTTTAATATCTTCACTAGCTAAATATGCTTTTCCTGCAAATGGCAATATTCTGTTTCCTCTGTCTTCATGGTCTGCATGTAATGGTCTTTCAATATCAACAGCACCATCTTCATATCCTTCAACAGATACTTCAACAGGATTTTCTACAAAGAAATAACGATTAGCTATAGGTTCCAGAAAATTACGGTTTAATCCATAAATCTTCTTCCAGCTGATGGCAGAATCAGACATTTTAACTCCAATTTCAGTAATTAAATCATATATTGTCTGAGGTTGGATTCCTCTTCTTGCTATTGCTCTTAATGTACCTAATCTGGGATCATCCCATCCAGAGTATTTGCCGGAGCTGATTCCTTCTAATGCTTTAGATGTACTTAATGCAATATCTTCCATTTTTAATCTACCATAATGGATAAATTCAGGAACATCCCAACCCATATGATTATACAAATATTTCTGTTTTTCACTATTTGCTAAATGGTCTTTTCCTCTAAGTACATGACTCATACCCATTAAATGATCATCTACAGCTACTGAAAAGTTCATCATAGGGTAAACTCTGTATTTATTTCCTAAACGTGGATGGGTTTCCTCTACAATACGCATAGCTACCCAATCACGTATAGCTGGATTTTTATGATTAATATCAGTTTTTACTCTTAAAACAGCTTCTCCTGCATGCATCTGATCAAATTTATCCCACAATTCAAGATTTTTCTCAACACTATTATCTCTACATGGGCAAGGCTTACAGTTATCCTTAAGCTCCTTAAAGGTAGCTCCGTCACAGGTACACATGTAAGCAGCTCCTTTTTCTATTAACTGACGAGCATAATCATAATAAATCTCAAATCTGTCACTTTGATAGTAAACTTCATCTGCTTTTATTCCTAACCATTTCAAATCCTGAGGAATTAAATCATATGCAAGTTCAAAAACTCTTTTAGGATCAGTGTCCTCTATTCTTAAAATAAGTTTACCGCCATATCTTTTAACATATTCTGCATTTGGAACTGCTGCACGAGCATGCCCTATATGTAATGGTCCACTTGGATTTGGAGCAAATCTCATTACTACATTATCATGAGAACCTGGAAGCTCTTGAAGACCTTCCTCTTTTTTCTGTTTATTTTCTTTTACTTCCACATGATATTTAGCCATTTGAGCTGATTGTTCATCTTCACTTAATTTGTTAACTTGAGCTACAATTTTTCCAGCAATTGGACCAATTTCTTTTGCTCTACTCCTTAAATCCGGTTCTTGACTCATGATTGAACCAATAACTGCCCCCGGATTTGCACTTCCTTTATGCTTCGCAGCATTTAATAAAGCATGTTTATAGACAATTTCTTCTAAATCATTCATAAAATCATCATCACAATTTATATAAAAATAGTAATCAATAATAATTTATTTATTTGAAAATATATAAATATTCACTAAGAGTAGTTATTTATTTTACGGAGTTGAACAAAAACTTAGGTATGATATAATGAGCGATAAGCTTGAACAAGCAAAAAACTTAATAAAAAACAAAGAATATAAAAAAGCTCTTGATATAGCTAAAAAAAGACATGGAAAAGATAAAATAGATGAATACTTAACTATTTTAGACTTATTAATCCAAGAAAAATATTTACCTGCAATTGAAGAACGAGGTCACTATCACCAGTATTATGATCCGAATCATGATAATGGAGATTATGGTGAAAAATACTTTGATATGTATTTAGAAATAGAACCACAATCAGTTAACGGATTATGTGATAAAGCAATGTCTTTATCTAATAAAAATAAATTAAAAGAAGCTATCGAATATATGGATAAAGCTTTTAAAAATTATGATGCATATTCTCAAAAAGAAGAACCTAGAATTAGTCATGAAGAAGTTAGAATGGGTAAAATTGAACTTTTAATGCAGGACAATCAAAATGACAAGGCATTAAATGAAATAAACAAGTATGAAAAGAAATTTGGAGAAAATAAAAAAGAAATTTTCTACAAAGGCCAGCTTCTTGAAAAAACCGGAGAATATGAAAAGGCATTGGAATATCTGGATAAAAGTTTAGATGAAGACCACACTATAATAGCTCTAAATTCAAAGGGAAATGCATTATATGAATTAGGAGAATATAAAAAAGCTTTAGATTCCTATAATTCATGCATTACTCACGAAAAAGATGTTAAAGATGATTTGGAATTAGTTACAAACTTCAATTATAAAGCTGCATTCTGTAATGTTGAACTTGGAAAATATAATGAAGCAGTTAAACACTTAAACAAAACCATTGACATGTTAAATGAAGAAGGGAGATTAGATAAAAACCTTGAAGAAATTTATCAGAAATGTTCCTTTGAAAAAGACAGACTAATGTATAAGAATAATGTAGAAGACAAACGTTTCAGTCATTTTAAATTCCTGTCTACAAAAACATCAATAACTGCCCTCATAATTATTATACTAGCTTATATTATCTTAAAAATTATTGGATACTAGTGATGTTAAATGAAAATGATGAGACTTGGAAAAACAAATTATAAAGTTAACAAAAATGGATTTGGAGCACTTCCAATACAAAGAAGAAATAAAAAAGATTCCATTGAAATTATACAAAAAGCATATGACAATGGAATCAATTTCTATGATACTGCCCGCTTTTACACAGACAGCGAAGAAAAATTAGGTGCCAGTCTTAATGAAGTAAGAGAAAATGTAATTATTGCAACAAAGACTGGAGCTGAAAATGTAGATGATTTCTGGAGTGATTTAGAAACTTCCCTTAAAAATCTTCAAACAGATTATGTGGAAATTTACCAATTCCATAATCTCCCGTTTTGTCCAAAACCTGATGATGGGTCAGGACTTTATGAAGCAATGCTGGAAGCTAAAGAAGAAGGAAAAATAAAACATATCGGAATTACTTCACATAAATTTACAATAGCCAAACAGGCTCTTTCAAGTGGACTTTATGAAACACTGCAATTTCCATTTTCCTATTTAACAGACACTCAGGAACTGAATCTGGTTGAAAAATGTAAAAAATTAGACGTTGGATTTATAGCTATGAAAGCAATGGGTGGGGGATTAATAACCAACTCAAAAGCAGCATATGCATTTATGGCAAATTATGATAATGTATTGCCTATCTGGGGAATTCAAAGAGAGTCAGAATTAGATGAATTTTTATCTTATCAGGAAAATCCTCCTACTTTAGATGGCAAGTTAAAAATAGCTATAAAAAAAGATAAAGAGGAGTTAGGAGATGATTTCTGTCGAGGCTGTGGCTATTGTATGCCTTGTCCAAATGATATTGAAATCAATACGTGTGCCAGAATGTCTTTATGGATTAGAAGAATGCCTACACAGCCTAGTTTAGGTGAAGATTTTCAATCTAAAATGAGACTGGCAAAAAAATGTGATGAATGTGGGGAATGTATTAAAAAATGCCCTTACAATCTGAATATACCTCAGCTACTTAAAGAAAATGTTCAGGATTATGAAAATGTTTTAAATGGAAAAACTATCGTAAACTGATAGGTGAAATTAAATATGGTAAATAAAAAAGCTATTAAATTAATAAACAATAAAGAATATGAACAGGCAAATAAAATTTCGTTTATATTATTTCAAAAAAAGAACATAGATGAATTTTTAGAAATTAATAATTTGCTTTTAGAGGAAAATTACATACCTGCACTTCCTTTAAGAGGATATTACCATCTGATTGAAGACATGACTCATGACAATGATGATTATGGTGAAAAATACTTCAATAAATATTTGGAAAAAAGGCCGGATTCAACATCTATCCGTTTTCAAAAAGCTATTGCATTATCTGCAAAAGGAAACGAAGAAGAATCTAAAAAAATTATTGAAAATCTTATTGAAAATTATCAGGAAAGCCCATATAGCGATGAAATAATCACATGTGAGTCAAAAGAAAAGCTTTGTGAACTTAAATTAATTTACATATTCGAAAAAGGACATGACGAGGATTCACTAAATTATGCAAATGAACTGCTTGGCGAATATCCTGATAACATTTTAGCTATGCTAATACAAGCTAAAATATTATGTAAAAATAATGAAAACCAGAAAGCTTTAGAAATAATTAACAAATGCTTGAAAAAAGAAAGGATTATTGAAGGAATTCTTATAAAAGGAGACATTTATGTTAATTTAAACCAACACGAAAAAGCTATTAAATGTTTTGATATTGGAATAAAATCATTAAGTAAAAATGAACAGCACCTTAGTATTGAATGGTATCACAAAAAAGCTCTGTCATTAATCCAATTGCAAAAATATGAAGAAGCAATGAAATGTTTAAACAAAACAATGGATATAATCCTTGCTATAGAACTCCATACCAATTTAAATGAAGCTGGAATAAAATTATTGAAAGATTGTGAAAAAGAAAAGCAAGCACTGCTTAATAGGGGTGTAGCTGATCTCAAATACAGCAAACACACAATTAGTTTAAGTAAATTAGTTTATATTCTTTTAGCCCTGTCTATCTTAGTTAATATCCTGTCGGTTGATGACAGAATTAAATTGGTTGTAAGTGCTGTATTTTTAATCACTGCTGTTACTTCACTTGCTAAAAAGATTTATGAATCAAATTTTTAGATAAATTAAAAAAAAGGATGTAAAAACAATGAAACAAACTATAACTGACCCAAATGAAGTTAATTGGGTTCAATTTTGGCAAAAAGCACTTGAACAAAAGAAAGATAAAAACAAGGACTGGGACAAAGCAGCTCCTAACTTCCATAAAAAAGCTAAAAAAGATGATTATCATGATTTATTATTTTCAAAGCTTATTTTAAATGAAAATGACAGTCTTTTAGATTTAGGTTGTGGTGAGGGATCAATTACTCTACCTATAGCTAAACAAGTTAGAAAAGTAACAGGTGTTGATTCATCAACTAAAATGTTGGAGCTATTAAATCAAAGAGCACAAGAACAAAACATCGAAAACGTAGACACTATTTTAAAATCCTTAGAAGATATTACTTATGAAGAAATTGGAGATTATGATGTTGTGCTTGCTTCAAGATCATTAAACGGAATAATCCCAATTGAAGAAACTCTTAAAACAATAAACAAAATAGCTAATAAATATGTTTTTATCACATTATTTGGTCCTGAAAATTGGAAAATAGAAAAAGAATTTAATGAATACATCAAAAAAGAAAGTAAAGAGTTTCCAGGATATAATTACCTATTTAATATACTTTATAATATGGGAATTTATGCTAATATAGAGCGCTTGGCTATTAAAGCTTATAGGGAGTATGACAGTATTGAAGAAGCTATGGACAATGGCAAATTTAGACTGGATTTACTTAACAATGATGAAAAAACACAATTGAGAAAATACCTTAATGAAATTCTTAAAAAAGACCCAGAAACCGGAAAATTATACAATGAAAAAGATAAAGCTGACTGGATTTTAATTTGGTGGAAAAAGTAGTTATTTATAATTTTCACATTATAAATAACCCTAATTACACAAATCTTTTCAGCAATCAAAAAAAGTAAAATAAATGATTTTAATCAGATTTAATCATAGTTAAAATCATTTTATATGGCATATTAACAGCCTGAAGAGCATGAGGCTCATTAGCTGGCATAATAATCATTTCACCTTTTTTTACAATATTTTTATTACCTGAAATAGTTATTTCTGCTTCACCGTCAATTACCTGAACCATAGCATCAAATGGCGCAGAGTGTTCACTTAAGCCTTGACCTTTGTCAAATGCAAAAAATGTTACTGTTCCAAGCTCTTTTTTGATTACTTCCCTACTAACTACTGTATCTTTTTGATAATCAACCAGATTTTCAATGTTTAAAGCTTTAGCTTTAATATCTTCGCTCATTTTATTCGCCCATTATTTTTTTAATATCTTCAATTGGGTCACCAATTGGTGTTAGATTATATGTACTTACTAAGTAATTAAGTATATCCTCATTTGCCCAAGCTGGTAAAACTGGTCCGATAAGCATGTCTGTTTTACCTAAGTATAATAAACTCCATAAAATAGCTGCTGCTTTTTGTTCCATCCAACTTAAAACAATTGTAAGTGGTAATTCATTTAATCCAACTCCAAATAAGTCACATAATGCAAGTGCAATATCTACTGCAACAATTGCATCATTACATTGACCTAAATCTATAAGTCTTGGTACTCCTTCGATATCTCCTAAATCCAAATCATTGAATTTGAATTTACCACAGGCCAATGTTAATACAACAACATCTTCAGGTAAGTTTTGTACAAATTCTCTGTAGTAATTGGATTTAGGGAATGGTCCGTCACATCCTCCTACTAAGAAGAATCTTTTGATTTTACCTGCTTCAACTAATTCTTTGATTTTATCAGCAAGTGAAAGCACTGTAGATGCTCCAAATCCTGTAGTGACAGTTGTTAATTCTTCAGCATCTAAACCACCTAATTCAATAGCCTTGTCAATAACTGGTTTAAAGTCGTAATTTTCTACTACTGGAGTATCAGGTAATTTAGCTACATCCATAGTGAATATTCTGTCTGCATATTCATCTTTTGGAAGTAATACACAGTTACTTGTTGCTACAATAGCTGCATTATATTTAGAGAATATATCTTTTTGATCAAACCATGCTCCTCCAAGCTGACCTGCTAAACTTTCATATTTTTTAAGTTCCGGATAACCATGAGCAGGCAACATTTCAGAGTGAGTATAAACTTTTACACCAGTTCCTTCAGTTTGTTTTAATAACTCTTCTAATGCTTTTAAATCATGTCCTGTGACAATTATTGCTGGACCTTCTTGTGCACCTACTTTTACTTCTGCAGGTTCTGGTTCACCATAATGGTCAATATGTGCTTGTTTAAGCATTTTCATTACTTTAACATTAGCTTCACCCGCTTCAAGTCCTAAATTAATTAAATCTTCAGCATCAAAATTAACATTAGTTAAAGTGGAATACAATCCTTTGGTTAAAAATTCATCAACATCTGAATCTTTAACCCCTAAAACATTTGCATTATAATTGTATGCACTTATTCCTTTCAAAGCAAAGATTAAATTATCTTGCAATCTAGCTACAGTTGGTACTTTACCACAAACTCCACGTACAGTACATCCAGTACCTTTTGCAGTTTGTGAACATTGATAACAAAACATATCTACCATAATAACTACCTCATTATTTATTATAATAATTGATTAATTTAAACATTTATAAATATTTTGTAACTTGTTAAGGGTGAAAAGTAAGTTATATTAATAGATAAAACACAAATAATTACTATGAAACAGGAAGACATCAACCTATTAAAACAATTGGGACTAACCACCTATGAAGCTAAAGCATATATTACATTAAGTTCACTAATTCAGGCAACAGCAGACGAAATAAGTAACAAATCAGATATACCAAGATCTAAAATATATGATGTCTTAAAAAGATTAAATTCAAAAGACTACCTTAAAATAGAAAGCGGGCGCCCTTTAACCTATCATGTAAATCCCCCAGTAAATGTATTGAAAAGGGAAAAAGAAAAATTTATCAAAAGAATAAATAACACAAGCCATCATTTAAACACATTATATGAAAAGAAAATATCAGAAGTTGAAGCTCCAATTTGGAGAATAAGCGGTTTGAACAATATAATCGATAAAGAATTGGAAATCATCAGACGGTCTAAAAAAACAATAAATATGAGAATAGGATTTTTACTTCAAGATGAAGGATCCAAATTAGTTTATGAACTTCTTTTAAAATCTGAAAATGTTAAAATAAACATTATGGTTTCACCTTACTGCCAGATATCCTATAAAAAATTTAATATTGCCAAATTGTTTAATCAGAAAAATGTAAATGTTTATACAACAGATGTTCCCTATGTTAAGATGTTAATATCTGATTCAAAAGAAATGATGCATATATATTCAAAATTTTCAAAAGAAAGTGGTGAAATACTTCCAAATACTGCTATCGGAATTTGGAACCAGTATGAAGAAATAGCCAACAACTATAATAAACGATTTGAAAATCAGCTAAAAAAAATAGCTAATAATAATGTGAAATAGTAAGTAAAAATAAACCTGCTAAAAACATTATTATTAAAGTTAAAAATAAATCATCCCTATCTTCAAATTTCTCATGTTTTATATTTACTATTAAAGGAATAAACGGAAACATTGGAACAAAGTACCGTGTTTGAATTCCGACAATGTAACTTGCACCAACAGGAGTCCATGTACAGTATAAAATACCAAATATTGAAAAGTATACAAGCAAAACAATAGCCGTTAATATAATTCTTCTTTTTCTGGACAGATTTAATTCGTGCTGATATCCAACAGAAAATACAGCAAAAAAGACCAGATAAATTGCATTAAACAAAATTAATCCTTTAAAATCTGCAAAATGATAAAATGTTGAATTGATAACAAATACATCAAATACTGATTTAATCGCAAACAACAGCAAAGTACCAATAGCTGTGGGATTAACCATTATATATTCCATCTGAGCGGTGAATGATGCATTACGACTATTTAATACATAATCCGTGGTGTGTTGACTAGCACCAATAAACTGGTTAAAGAAATTTCCAAAATACATTATTACAATTACAAAAACTGCAAATGTGACAATTGCAGAATACTTCTTAAGTTTTGCAGAGGGAAAATTCTCTTTAGGAACAGCAAATATGCTTAAAGCTAAAAAAACATAAGGCGGCTTTATAAAACTCATCAATAAACATGCTATAAAAAATATGGTCAAATCTTTAGTTTTAAACTTATTTTTATACATATAAATAAAATAAGCAAACATCACAATAGCACAGGCAAATATAAATGCATCATAACTAAATGATGAAGCTTGAGAAATTGCAATTGGTAAACATGCCATAAACAGCAATGGAATCTTATAAACAGGAGCTTTTTTAATTGCCCAATAAACAAAACCAGCATATAATAGCAAATTAGCTAATCTGCCTAACCATAATGTCCAAATAACAGACAAATTCATACATTTAGCTATTAAAATTCCTAAAGCTGAAAGCAAATAAGAATAAAATGGAGTGTTTGTAGATGCCGGCCAATAACCCCATGAATCATTTATAGGATTATTAAAATTATAATCAAGAATTGTTGTTCCTGATTTTGCCTGATTCATTTCAAAGAAATAATCATGAACATGATAACCATTCGGAGTTTTTACAGGATATAAAACACCCTCAGTTATAGATTCTGCACGTTCAAAATGAATAGCCTCATCTGGAAATGACAGTGGAGGTGCAAAAAATACCATCAAGAGCCCAAAAAGAAGAATAATTACAAAAGCAACTTTGTGAGGTTCTTTTTTATGTTTAATACTGTACAATACTCCAAAACTTCCAAAAATCAAAAGAATAGTTAAACCTATTAACTCCCCTTTAAAGTAGATAAAGTTATCCCGACAAAACATTGAAAATACAAAAAACACAATCCCCACCAAATAAATTAAAATAAATTTTTTATTGGTTGTGAAAGTTTGTTTATAATCCGAAATAATGTCTCTTGGAGAATTAAAGTTCATATATTAATATTAATATGACATAATATAAATATTGTTAGTTTAATGTTAATTAATCAAAGTTTACTAAAATTCAACAGAGATGTATAATTACTTTCCCATCAGAATTTATAACTGCCTCTTTAAAATTATTTATTGAATGTAAAAAGAATAATTTCTATTTTAAAATTGTTTTATTTAAAAAAATATCATGAAATGTTTTAATGAATAAAATAAATCGGTTAATCAAAAAAAGAAAAAAATAGGATTTGAAATCCCAAATGAATTTAAGAATGTCTTTCAAGTACAAAATCTGCAAGATCAAAAAGCATCTGTTTACTTTCAGAATCAGGCAATATTTCGAGTACTTTTTTAGCAGAAGCTACATTTTCTAACGCAACATTTTTAGCATATTCAATAGCACCATATTTATTAAATAAATCAAGAGCCATATCTATATCTTCTTGTGAATTATTATCATCTTTTAAGATTTCTAATAATTTTTTATTGTCTTCACCTTCACAAGCAGCTAAAGCCTTAATAGCTATAATAGTCATTTTACCTTTAGCTATGTCACTTCCAATAGGTTTACCTAATGTTTCTTCATCACTAGCTAAATCTAAATAATCATCCTGAATTTGGAAAGCAAGACCAATTAATCTTCCGTAATCATACATTGCATCAATTACTTCCTGATTGGCTCCACCCATAATAGCTCCAGCTTTAGAAGCTGCGGCTATTAATGCACCAGTCTTTTTAAAGATCATGTCCAAGTATTCATCTTCAGATACATCATATCTGTCTTCAAAACTCATATCAGAAGCCTGACCTTCACAAATTTTAACACATGCATCAGCTACAGTAGCTAATGTTTGGCTTAACTGGGTCGGTGTATTTTTTTCAGGGTCTGAATTCATAATTATTTCAAAAGCTTTTGAAAATAAAGTATCTCCAGCTAAAATAGCTACATTTTCATCCCAAACTTTATGTACAGCAGGTTTTCCCCTTCTCATATCATCATCATCCATGATATCATCATGAATAAGTGAAAATGTATGGATAAGTTCAATAGCTGCAGCAGACTTCAATGAATTATCCCTAGATCCTCCAACTGCTTCAGAAGTAATTAAAGTTAAAGCTGGTCTAAGCATTTTACCTCCAGCTTTAGTTAAATAAATTGAAGCTTCCTGAAGATTATTTGGAACTATGCAAGATAATTCTTCTTCTATTGTTTTACTAATATCAATGGAATAATTTCCCAATTCTTCTATTACATCCATGCTAATTTCCTCCATGTGCACGTTCATTTTCAAAAACTTGTGCTTGTGAATTTCTTAATATATGAACATTATAACCAATTCTATAACCTTCCTCTTCAGCTAATTCCCCATAAGCTGCAAGCATTGATAAATCTCCATGAGCCGGAATAATATGCTGTGGTTTTAACATACGTAAGAATTCTCTGTGGTCTTCCCTTCCAGCATGTCCTGAAACGTGAGCATTTGAATAAATTCTTGCACCTTTTGCTCTTAATTTACTTTCCATAATATGCCTGTTAGCTGCATTAGTCGGATTTGGAATAATCGGTGCAGAAATAATAACATTATCTCCTTCTTTAATATTGAATGGAGTTCTGTTACTGGCTATTCTAGGAAGTAATGCATCTGGTTCTCCTTGGTGTCCAGTAGTTACAAGCAAATATTTTTCCCTGTCTTCATCAGCTCTCATTAAAGCTTTGTTAACTGCTTTCGGGCTTCCATAAATACTTGCATTTTTAGGTAATTTTAAAATACCCTGTTTTTGTGCAATACCACAGAACCTTTCCATAGATCTTCCAAGGAAATAAATTTCCCTGTGGCTTTTTTTAGCAATATCAGCAATAGCCTGAACTCTCTCAATATGAGAAGCGAAAGTAGTAACAATCATACCTTTTTTCTCATATAATGGTCCGTGCATTACATCTTCCAAAATGTTTCTTGCAATTCTTTCAGAATAAGTTTTAACTTCATCTGTATTTTTTGCATTAGTAGTCTCTACAATAAGAGTAAGAACTCCTTTCCTACCTAATTCTCTTAATCTTTTATAATCAGGTGGTGGAGATACTTTTTGATGATTATCAAATTTAAAATCAAGTGCATAAACAATAATTCCTTCAGGAGTATGTAAAACCGGAAAAACTGCTTGTGGAATACTGTGTGTTGACTGAACAAATTCCAAAGTAATATTTTTAGACAATTTCATTTTACTTCCAGGGTTTAAAGGCCTAATTGGATTATTCACTTTAAATTTACGTTCCCCTTTAATTTGTTTTTCAACAAGTGCAGTTGTATATGGAGTTCCAATTAATGGAGCATCATATCTGTGAGCTAATTTAGCTACTGCACCAATATGGTCCAAGTGACCGTGAGAGAAGATTATTCCTTTTACTTTACCGTCAACATCTTTCATTAAAGTGTCATCTGGAATAATTCCCCTTTCAATCAAATCTAGACTATGCATTCTATCAATATCAGTATCTTCGTGAATATTGATTCTGTCTAAATGTATTCCCATATCAAAAATGATAACATCTTCGCCAATCTTGACAGCAGTCATGTTCTTCCCGACTTCTTCATATCCGCCAATTGCGATTACTTCAACACTCATATGTTTTTATCTCCTTGAATATTTCTTTGTGTTAATTCCTCTTTCATTAAGCCATTCTCTTGTTTTTCCACTTATAACTAAGTTTGAATTTTTGAGTTCTTCGATATTATTTGCGCCAACTAAAAACATAGCTATTCTTAGAGAATCATTGAATCTGTCAATGAATGTGGTTAATTGTTCTTCAGAAACAGAGTGTTTTAAAAATGGTAATGCCATACCTACACTATCTGCTCCAAGAGCAATAGCTTTTGCTGCTTCAAGTCCTGATCTGATACCACCTGATGAAACAACTGGAACATCTACAGCATCAGTAACCTCTACTGTACTGATAGCTGTTGGAATTCCCCAATCCCAAAATGTTTCACCTAAATATCTGTCTTCAGCTCTGTAAGTCTCAACAGCAGCCCAGCTTGTTCCTCCTGCACCTTCAATATCAATATAGCTAACGCCAGCACCAACTAACTGCTTTGCTACTTCAGCAGATATTCCACAGCCCGTTTCTTTAGCCATAACAGGAATATCAACTCTTTTAGTTATTTGATTTATTGAATCAAGAAAACCTCTTGCATCCAAATCTCCTTCAGGCTGTATTGATTCCTGAAGAGGATTTAAATGAATAGCTAAAATATCTGCATCTAAAATTTCAACAGCCTTATCAGCCAATTCCAATTGAGGTGCTCCAATATTACCAACAAGCAAACAATCAGGAGCATTTTTTCTAACAACAGTATATGTATCTGCAAGTTCAGGATGTTCAATAGCAGCTCTTTGACTGCCAACACCTAAAGCTATATTTTTACTTTCTGCAGCAATAGCTAATTGTTTATTAATAGCTTTTGCAGAAGGATGACCTCCAGTAATAGCAGTTATAAATAAAGGAGAATCTAATTTTTTACCAAAAACAGAAGTTGATAAATCAATGTCGTTTTTATCAATTTCCGGAAGTGCTTTGTGGATTAATTCAACATCTTCGAAACCAGTTTTTTTATTTTTAAATTCAACATCATAATTTTTACAAATTAATAAATGCTCTAATTTTCTATCTGAAATCATGTTTTTATTATCCCCTTGAAATAACAGTTCCCTTTACTTGATCATTGTTTAAAGCTTTGAAAATATTGTTTTCAATTTCAGCATTTATTATTTTAGATTCTATTCCCAAATCTGCTAAATATAAAAGCTCTTTAATTTTACCAACCATTCCTCCTGTGACATCAACATTAGTAGTTCCTTCTAAAGTATCTAAATCTTCAAGTGAAGAAAATTTATCAAAGAAAACTGCATCATCGTGTATTTTAGGATTTTTATTATAAACACCATCAACATCAGTTCCTAAAATAACTTTATCAGGATTAAGATTTTTAGCTAAATATTGAATAATCTGATCACCAGAAATAACACAGATTTCCAAATCTTTATCTAAAACAACATCCCCATAAATAACTGGAATAAATCCTTTATTTAAATATCTCTTAAAGCTATCTAAATTACCTTCAGTTATTCTTTTATTAGTAGCTACCATAAAACTTGAAGCTGGAATAGCTACAACAGGCAAATCTTCTTTTATAAATTCATCACAAATAAGCATGTTTAATCTTTTAACTGCATTTTGTGTTTTAGAAAATCCTATTCTTTTTTGAGGATATTCTTCTTTGTTAAAAGGTTCTCCGATTTTATATTCTTTAGCTGGAGGATGGCCAAATGAACCTGCACCATGAACAATTATTATCTCTTTAGACTCATTGTCAAGTGAAGATTTAATTTCATTTGCAATCCTTGATAAGTTTTTCTCATCAATTTCGCTTTTAGTTGCATCTTTATTTGTTAAGATGCTCCCTCCAATTTTTAAAATAATCATATAAATCACTTGTAAACCCTTGAATAAACCCCTTTTCTAGTAAATCTTATTTTTAAAACATTATCTTCAGCAGCAATTCCACGGGCAACTTCATCTACTCTGTTTGGACAAAGTGCTATAATACTTCCTCCACCACCAGCTCCAGTGATTTTAGAACCAATAGCACCATATTCTCTAGCAGTATAAACCATACGGGACAATTCCATAGTATTTACTCCTAAAACATCCAAAAATCCATGATTTATATTCATTAACTCACCAATTTTATTGAAATCACGTTTTAATATAGCCTGTTTAGCATAGTTAGTCAACTGCCCCATTGCACTAATAACAGGGTTGATAATTTTTGGATTTCTATTTTTCAGGAGTCTTACATCCTTAACCATTTTGCCTGTATTACCATGTTTATTTGTGTAACCTACAACAAAAGGCGCATTGAAGTTAACTTTGAAATGTTCCACTTTTTTATTTCTAGATAAATAAACAAGGCCACCATAAGTAGAAACTAATGTATCTAATGGACTGGCTATTCCCTGAACTGCCTGTTCAACCATATGGGCATCATGAGCTAAAGATTTCTTGTTAAATCTTATATTATGAAACCTATATAATGCAGCTAGTGTAGCTACTGTAACTGCAGCAGAAGAACCAAGTCCGGAACCAATAGGAATATTTGAAGATAATTTCATCACAATTGGACTATGATCGTGAACTTTATTAAGAGCTTCTAAAATATATCGAATAATACCCGGCTTTCCTCTTTTTAAATTATATTTCTTATGTTTAGTATCTAACTCAGCTTCAAAATTCAAATCATGAGACTTCAAAATAGATTTATCTGTCTTTGATTCAGTAATTTCAACATATGCTCTTTTATTAACTGCTCCTGCAATCGCAGGTTCATCATAAACAACAGAATGTTCACCAAACAAAATAGTTTTTGCTGGAGCAGAAGCTAAAGCCCTCATATAAACACACCTTATTTAAAAATACCTGAAGCATAACCTACAACAGAACTTAAATCACCAGATATATCACCACTAGTTTTATAAGCCAATATTTCAGATGTATTTTTCCCACACATCTTTGAAAGTATTATTGTAGTCATAACCGGACCATAACCACACATGGTTATATTATACTGAATAATTTCTTCTAAAAGTTTAAACTCATCCATATCTTCAATATCTTCTAAAACAAAACCGTCAACTTTATTAGCTCTCTCTTGAGTATTAAAATGAGATAAATCACTACTGGCTATAACACAGTAAGATTTGCCTAATTTTTCACCAGCTTTAAAAATAGCTGTTGCCAAATCATTTGCTGTTGAAAGTGTTTGTGAACCTAATACAACAGGCACTACTTTAAAGTCATTGGAAAAATATTGTAAAAATGGAAGTTGAACCTCTATACTGTGTTCTTTTATATGGGCAGTAAAATCAGCTGATGCAAAATCTGAAAAAGAAATTAAAGTATCTGCAAATTCATCATCAACCTGAATATTTCCAAGTGGAGTTATCCATTCTCCTTTGTTGAAAACTGAAACTTCACTGCCTAAACCAGTATGATTTGGACCAATTATTATAAAAACTTCAGGAAAACCATTTTTAGCTAATTCACAATAGCTGTGAGCAGCTATTGTTCCAGAATATTGAAAACCTGCATGTGGAACCATAACATTAACTGGATAATCATTACCCTCAAAAGATTTAATGTCTGGAATTTTACCAGGACCAAAAGAGTGTAAAAAACAGCCTTCAACAGTTTTTACAAGCTCATCAGGATCATCTGGATAAAACATTCCAGCAACTGCAGGTTTTCTTAACATAAAACTCACTTAAAATTTAAGTTCAAAGTCAGTAGCTTCAATATCTAAGTCACCATCTTCAGGAATGGTACCTCTTTCTCTTAATATTTGTCTAGCAAGTAACCAGTAAACTAAAGCAATAGCTTTCCTACCTTTGTTGTTTACAGGAATAGCAATGTCAACAAAACTAAGTAAGTTTTCAGTATCACATAATGCAACTACAGGAATTCCGTTTTGTTTAGATTCAAGAACTGCTTGTGCATCTGATCTTGGGTCAGTTACTACAATAATTTTTGGTTCAATGAATTTTGCATAAGTTGGATTAGTTAAGGTTCCAGGAATGAATCTGCCAGGAATGGTTTTTGCACCAGTAATTTCACCGAATTTTTTAACAGGAGCTTGACCGTATTGTCTGGTAGCTACTACTAAAATATCTTCTGGGTCGTATTTTGCTAATAATTTAGCTATTTGTCTAATTCTTTCATCAGTTTTTTGAATATCTAATACGTATAAACCATCAGATCTTACTCTGAATATGTATTTTTCCATATCGCTAGTTTTTTGTTGGGTTCCGATATGTAAACCTGCTGCTAAGTAGTTATCTAATTCAATTAAAAGTTCGGACATAATTATTCACCTTAATTTTTAATAATATATTTTAATAATTTTTTTAAATAAATTTAATCATCATCTTCAACATTGACACATTCTTCAGGACAGACATCCATACAAACTTCACAGAAACTGCAGTCTTCAGGATCGACAATTTCAACTTTGTCTCCTTCAAGAACTAAAACTTCCATTGGGCAAACGTCAACACATTCTGCACAATCAATACCTTTACACTTATCATAATTAATAGTTACAATAGGCATATTTAAATCTCCAATAAGTTATCTAAAATTCACCCATTTTTGGATTAGGAAGTTCTTCTTCAATACGAATGAGTTCGTTTAATTTAGCTATTCTTTCTCCACCTATAGCACCGGTTTTAATCATTGGAGAACCAAAACCAACAGCTAAGTGGGCAATAGTTGCATCAGTAGTTTCACCAGACCTGTGAGAAACAACAGGTACAATATCATTTTCTTTAGCTAATTTAACAGTAGCATAAGTTTCAGATAAAGAACCTATTTGATTTGGTTTAATAATGATTGCATTAGCTGCATTCATTTCAATACCTTTAGCTAAAATTTCTTTGTTAGTTACAAATAAATCGTCACCACAAATAAGACATTTATCTCCAACTTTGGAAGTTAACTGAGCAAATCCGTCAAAATCAGATTCATCAAATGGATCTTCCACATAAAACATATTATAAGTCTCAATAATGTCTTTTACAAAGTCAATTTGATCTCCGGTATCTCTTTTGATGCCGTCTTGAGCATAAATATATTTTTGCTCATCTGCATTCCATAATTCAGAAGCAGCCATATCTAAAGAAGGTCTGATTTCAATACCAAGTTCATCACCAACTTCTTCACATGCCTGAGCTTGAATTTCTAAAGCAGCATCATTAGTAATGTTAGGTACCCATCCACCTTCATCTCCTTTTCCACCAGTGAAATTGGAGTCTTTAGTTTGGATTAATTCTTTTAATTTTTTGTGAATGCTTGAATTTGCAAATACAGCTTCAACCATATTTTTTGCACCGACAGGAACTACTAAAAATTCTTGAATATCCGGTGCATTAACTCCTGCATGTGCTCCACCATTCATCATATTTCCAAGAGGGAAAGGTAATTCATTTACTAAATTTCCTCCTAAAAATTTATATAATGGCATATTATATGATGCAGCAGCAGCTTTAGCTACAGCCATGGAAACAGCTACAGTAGTATTACCACCAATAGCTGAAAGATTGTCAGTTCCGTCAACTTCTCTTAAAACTTCATCAATAGTAGCTATATCTTCAGCATCCATTCCAATAAGTTCAGAAGCAATAATATCTTCAATTTCACTTACAATTACATCCACTCCACCTTCAGGGAATGATACTACTTCTCTTGAACCAGTACTTGCCCCACTTGGTGCAGCAGCTCTGCCGAACCCATTCCAAGTAATTACATCTACTTCAACAGTTGGGTTTCCTCTGCTGTCCAAAATTTTACGAACCTGGACATCTTCTATTATACTATCCAAAAAAAACACCTCAGTGTCAATTAATTTATTACCATATAATCTATACTCATAAAAAATTAGTAAATTTCTTTATAGAGTTATGTTGGTATTTTTTATTTTTTTTTAAATAATTTAATAATGAAATAAATAGAATAAACTATTTATTCATCATATCTTATTACATCTAATGGTAAAACTCCAGCTTTGAGTTCTTCGTAAGCTATATCAATTGGATCTAATGAGTCACCAATTTCCACTAAAGGTTTAGCACCCATTGAAATCTGAATTGCTCTAGCTCCAAGAAGTCTAGCTCTTTCAAACCTTGTTAAATTTTCTGTAGTCATGAATATTACTTCCATTTTTTAGGTATTACCGTTTACCAAGATTAATTTTATAAGTAAAAATATATCCCTACAACTTGTAAAAACCTATTCCCATGTTTCAACATGAGAAATTAACATTCTTCTACAACAATATCTGTTTAAGCCTAAGTCATCTAAAATATCTTTTGATTTTTCACCGGCAGCTAATCTTTTATTATATTCATCAAAGTAAGCTGATACCGGTTTTCCACAACTTAAGCATCTTATAGGAATCATTTATATCATCTTTTTAATTTTTTAAATAAAAATTATAAAATTACAGAAAAATTATCTGTAACTTTTTTGTTTACGTGCTCTTGCTCCAGGACCACCATATTTTTTAGGTTCTGAACGTCTTGGGTCACCTACTAACATGGTTCTGTCGTAGTGTATGAATTTATCTTTTAAATTCATATCTTGAGACCATTGGACAAGTCCTTTAGCAATTACCATACGTGCAGCTTCAGCCTGACCCATTACTCCTCCACCAACAACATGGATGTTAATATCCACTTCATTAGCTAAATCTCCAGCTAAGGTTAATGGTTCTTGTAATTTTAAGTTAGCGAGTTCTGGTGAGTAAAGTTCTAAAGGAACTCTGTTAATTCTTACTTTACCAGTACCTTCTTGAACAGTACCTCTTGCGATAGCTGTTTTACGTTTTCCACTTGTATGAATAACTTTAACCATAATCACACATCCATTTATCTAAAAGGTAGCTCCTAAAAGTTTAGAAACTTCACCTAATTCAATACCTTTTTTAAGGTTGTTGTATTCTGCTTCAGGAACTGCAACAAGATCAGCATCAGCATATTCTTCAGGTACACCAACATATGCTTTTAAACCTTTGAAAGCAACCCTACCTTTAGATTTTTTATAAGGTAACATTCCTCTTACAGTTCTTCTGAATATATCATCTGGCCTTCTAGGATATTTAGGACCTAAATCACGAGGGTTAGAGATACTTGCTCTGTCTACTCTTTGTTTGTATTTTGCATAAGCCCAATCCTTATTACCAGTAATCATAATCTTTTCAGCATTAAGAATTACTACTTCTTCGCCTTCTAAGAGATTTTTACTAGTTACACTAGCTAATCTTCCTAAAACGCATCCTTCTCCGTCAATAATCATAATAACAACACATCCATCTTATTCCATGATTCTAATGTTGCTTCCTTTTGGATTAGATTCCATTATATCATCAATTGAGACGCATTCTCCACCAGCACTTTCAATTTTTTCCTGTGCTTTTTGTGAGAATTTAAATGCTGCAACATTTACTTTTTCTGTTAAATCACCATTAGATAATACTTTTCCAGGTACTAAAACAGTTTCATCAGCATTTGCATACCTTGCAATATCTGATAAATTAACTTCTGCAGTTCTTCTGTTAGACCTTCCAAGTCTATTAGCAACATCTTTCCAAATAGCTGCATTTTCTGTTTTTGATTTTTTATTAAGTTTATTAATAAGTTCAATAAGGTTAGGATTTGTTTTGATAATTTTCTTAACCATTATTTACTTCCTCCTTCACTAAATCTGATAAACTTATCTGCTTTTTCACCTAATTCATCGCAAGCTTGCAATAAAACTTCTTTAGGAGGCATTGATCCATCAGTTTCTATTCTAAATATAAAATCATTTTCATGATACCCTACATTGATGTAGCTTTCGTCTTTTCCTTCAGATTGTGCATTTCTAATTGAAGCTCTTACACAGCTTTTACACATACTGCAATTTTCAATGTCTAAAATCTTAATCTCTTTAGATCTTTTATCAGATTTCAAAACACCTCTTGGGCATGCATTAGCACATTCATAATCAATTTCCGTATTCTCATTAAAAGTGATTTCGGGATATTGTTTATAAACACATACAGTAGTTGGCATCCATTTAGCATGTTCTTTTCCATATCCAACTTTTGCAACTGCTTCAATGTTTAGTTTTTCTCCTTCTTTAAGTTTTACTAAAGGAATGGTATCATATACTGGTTTAATTTTTGAGTCTGAAGATATTAAATCCTTAGAATAAACAACTTTAGGTCCTTCTTCTTTTAAAGAAAACATGACGCTATGGTCATCTTCATAATCATCATCACCAGGTAAAGGTAAACCTTCAATTGCGTCCATGTCAGAAACTAAAGGAGTTAAACCAAGCCTATGAGCAAGTACCTCATTAAACATAGCTGAATCATTTCTCATGATATTTACATCTTCAATAGCTATTTTAGGTACATTTACCATTGCACACCTTCTAATAGCATTAATAAAAGGTACTTCTACATCACGGACAATGAAAACAATTTCATCATCTGTTTGACTTTTAACTTCTATCTCCATATTAAACCCTTCTTAGACTCTTCTTCCTCTTTTACCACCAGGTCTTCCAGTACCATCGTGAGGAATAGGAGTGATATCTTCTATTTTACCAATTTTAATTCCAGCTCTTGCTAAAGCACGAATAGTAGCTTGTGCACCAGGTCCCGGACTTCTGTGTCCATTTCCACCAGGAGCTCTTACTCTAATATGTAAGCCAACAAATCCTTTTTCTTTAGCATCATCAGCTATTCTGGTTGCTGCAGCCATAGCTGCGAAAGGTGAAGCTTGTTGCCTATCTGCACGAACAACTTTACCACCAGACCATTGGGAAATGGTTTCAGCACCAGTAATATCTGTTACAGTAATAATAGTGTTATTGTATGATGAGTAAATATTAGCTATACCCCATTTTTCATCTTTTGCCATAATTACACCCTTTATTCCTCAGTAGCTTTTTCATTTTTGTTTTTATTGTACTCTTCAATCTGTTTAGCTACAGGTGATGATGGATAAAATCCAATTTCATCTTCTTGGCCTTTTAATACAACATAACTTGGTGAATTGATTTTTTTACCATTTAAAGTTATGTGACCGTGTACAACAAACATTCTAGCTTCTTTAGGAGTACGAGCTAAACCTTTTTTGTAAACAATAGTTTGTAATCTTCTTCTTAAGATATCTTCAACAGTTAAGTTTAAGACTTCTTCAAGTGCTGCACCTTCAGGCAAAACACCGGTTCTAGCTAAGTGTCCTAATAATTCTAATTTTTCATCTTGCATTTGGTTCGTATCGAACCCGAGTAGGTATCTTGCTTCCCTACTGTATCTTCTAACTAAAGTATCAGCTTTCCAAATTTCTTTTTTGTTTTTTAAGCCGTATTTAGTCATCAATTTATTTTCATTTTTGATTCTTTCTGCATTCCAAGGATGTGGCGGTGTATTATACTTTTTCCTTGATTTTCTAGGTTGTCCCATTAAAACATCTCCTTTATAAAAATAATTAAATTAATACCATCATTGTAAAAAAAATTATTGAGTAATATTAATTATAAAAAAAGTTCTCATGCTTATGAACGTTTTACACCAACTGAAGAACTGTTCCTGAAAGTAGATTTAGTTCTTTGACCTCTAACAGGTAAACCTGCTTCGTGTCTTCTACCTTTGTAACTTCTGGTTTTCTTCATTCTGTTTAAATCATCTCTTAAAGTCATGTCAAGATCTGATTCAATTAAATGAATATTTTTACCAGTTTCATAGTCTTCCCTACGGTTTAACATCCAATCAGGAATATTAAATTTTTGTGGGTTTTCTAAAATTTCTTCAATTTTTAAAACATCTTCATCAGCGATATAACCGATTTGAGCTTCAGAATCTAAATCTAAAGTACGGCACATAGTTGTGGATAAAGATATTCCAACACCTTTGATTTCGGTTAAAGCTTGTTCAATGGTTTTATTACCATCTACATCCTTTCTAGAAATACGCACCAAGTGCTTAAAGTCGTCTTCCATTAAATAACCTCCATTTATAGAGCGAATCTACGAGACGCAAAAGTAATAGATTCGAATGTTTTGATTTCAAAACACAGTTCTTTCAACAATTTAAAACTTAGTGTTACAACTAAGAGTGCAAAATATCAGTTTAACAAATAATTTAATAATCGTGAAAAAAATAATTAAAAAATCGTATGTTAAAAACTAATAAACGCCGAGACTGGGATTTGAACCCAGGAGGGAAAAGCTCCCACGAGATTTCCAGTCTCGCGCCTTACCAGGCTAGACTATCTCGGCATTATTGCTTAAAATAGCTCCAAGTATAATAAAAATACTTAGCCTATCATGTTAAACACTAATTAACATGATAACAATATATTTAATTTTCTACCTATATAAAGGTATTGATTTTTTCAATCCAAAAAATAAGATTAATATAACAGTATCTAACTTTTAAAATTTAAAAGTTGTTAAAAAAATAGAATCAGAATGAAATTCCTATTAAGAATTTCGATGAAAACTATTTAATCAAAAATACTGCTAATTTTATCAACAATTGACTTTATAAAATTAGGATCTTCTTTTTTAACTTTAACATCCTTCATTTCATCAATAGCTCTTTGCTGAAAAAATTCCTGTGAATTAATATGACGTGCCTGCTGTATACATTCATAATCCCCTTCGGAATTTATTCTACGGCCTTTGATGTCATCTTTTAACATAATATCCAAATCTTCAAGAATTCTTGCCTTTATAGCTTCGTCTTCAATAGGACATGCAATTTCAACTCTTTTTGCAGTATTTCTTGTCATCATATCTGCACTTGAAATATATAAAATTCTATCTTCACCAACACCAAAAGCATAGACTCTTGAATGTTCCAAATACCTGCCAACAATTCCACGAACTTCAACATTATCTGTTTTGTCTTTAAGACCGGGAATAATACAGCAGATTCCACGAATAATCATTTTTATTTTAACTCCTGCTTCTGAAGCTTTAGCTATCCTATCAATGATTCGTCTGTCTGTAAATGAATTCATTTTCATTAAAATTTCAGCAGGCTGATTATTTTTAGCTTTGGCTATTTCCTTATCAATCAGATTCATGATTCCTGATCTTAAAGAATTAGGTGCTACAAGAAACTTATTATAATGACCCTGCAAATTAGCTAATGCCAAATTTTTAAAGAATTCAGTAGCATCATCCCCAATTTCCTGATTAGAAGTCAAATAACAATAATCAACATATAATTTTGCAGTTTTTTCATTATAATTACCAGTACCAATTTGTGTGTACTGCTTTATAGTTCCCTTATGTTTTTTAGTTACAGTACATATTTTAGAGTGCACTTTATAATCTAAAAATCCATACAATATTTGACAGCCTGCTTCTTCGAGTAATTCTGCATAGTGAATGTTATTTTTCTCGTCAAATCTTGCACGAAGCTCAATTAAAACTGTCACCTCTTTATCATTATCTAAAGCTTCAAGCAAATATTTAATAACAGAAGATGTTCTTGCCACACGATATAAAGTTATTTTAATTGATAAAACTTCAGGATCATTAGCTGCCTCTTTTAAAAAATCAAGAAAATGGTTCATTGTCTGATATGGATAAAATAATAAAATATCTTTCTTATCCAACTGTTTAAACAATGATTTGTTTGGATCAATCTGACTTGTTCTTTGAGGAATAAACTCCGGAAAAGTCAAATCTTCAGTTACATCATCAGGAATTTCTTTTATAAAATCATGGATAAAATCAAGATTTATTGGAGACTGCATAAGAAAAACCTGGTTTTTATGTAATCCCAATTCTTTTCTAAGATATTTAGTGTAGTTATGATCATTGCTTTTGTAAAACTCCAATCTTATTGGTGACAATCTTTTTCTTTTTTTAAGAATGTTTTTCATAAAATGTCTGTAATCTTCATCTTCATCAATAGGAGTTTCCTGAAGGTTAATATCTGCATTTCTTGTTACTGCAGCTACAGTTTTATATTTAACCCTATAATTTGTAAAAATACCTTCGACAAATGCGTAAACCAAATCTTCCATTAAAATAAATTCATTTGTATCCGGAAATTTAATATAATTAGGTAAAGAATATGGAATCGGAATTAATCCAATGTATTCCTTTGAATTTTTCTTCTTTTTTTCATCTCTTTCCAAGATACAATAAATATATAACTTTTTATTTGCCAGGTGAGGAAACGGATGATAAGAGTCAATTATTTGAGGAGATAATAACGGAGCTATATTTTCATAGAAATACTGAGTTGCATATTGTCTAAACTTACTGTTTAACTCATCAAAATTATGTTTAATAATGCCATATTTTCTTAAATCTTTAGCTATTTCATCAAAAATCAAATCCCTTTCTTCATATAACGGTTTAGTAGCTTTAAATATGGCATCCAGTTGTTCCTGAGGACTCCAGCCAGTTTTATTATCCCAGTCATCTTCATCAATAAGAGTCAAATCAAAAAGACTGCCACATCTAATCATATAAAATTCATCTAAATTGCTTGTGAAAATAGATATAAAATTTAGTCTTTCCAACAACGGAACAGTATTGTCTTTTGCCTCTTTTAAAACCCGGTCATCAAATTTAAGCCAGGACAGCTCCCTATTTTGAGTATATGAATAATCTCTCTTTTTCATTATAATCCCTCAGCATCCAAAAGTGAGTATAAAACTCCTTCCCTTATGGAATTTTTACAAACACATATTTTCTCTATATGGAAATATTTTGCAATTGTTTTAATAATTATAATTCCTGGTACGAGTGTGTGAATTCTTTCAGCTTTAACTTTCAGTATTTTATTAAAATTTTCCTTATTATTATATTTAAGTTCATCCAATACATCATCCAGCAAATAAACCGGAATTGTATCTTCTTTTTCATTGATAAAATTAAGATGAACCAGTAATTTTTTAAGATTTCTAACAGTTCCACCTACACCAAATAAATATTTTTTATGAGTTTTAACAAAATCCAAATCTTCAATTTCTTTAATAACTCTTTTTTCAATATTTTCAGATTCCTTTTTATTTGGAAACATAACTCCAACATAATCTTCATAACATGACAGTGATCCTATAGGTAAACTTCCTTTATCAATCGGTGTTTTATTTTCAAAGATAATTATTTCACAGCTGCCTCCACCAACGTCAGTAAGAATCCCCTCATCACTTCCCAATCCTATGTCTTTAACTGAATTGAAACTTAGCTGTGCTTCGGTTTCATCATCAAGAATATGAATCTTTATACCCAGTTTTTCTTTTATGAAACCAATTATTTCATAAGTATTTGAAATATTTCTTAAACTGGCTGTTGCAAAGAAATATCTCTTACTTACATTTAATAAATCCATAATTTTATTAAATTTATTTAATATAGCTGATAAAATATTTATTCCTTCATCATTTAATTTGCCATCATCACGATAAGCAATAAGGCCTGCTGTTTTCTTTTTAGAAAAAACGGATTTAATTTTATTATTTTTATATTCATATATTTTTAATCTGATAGTATTTGAGCCAATATCTACAATTCCATATAACATTTTTATCATTCAAATTTATTTATTTGAAACTAATACCTTCTCACAATTTTAGTTTCACTATTTATTATTAAATATTTATATAAAAACTACTATAAATACTCAAAATTATCTACGATAACCCCCTTTAAATATTTTTAACAAATAATACAATCCATTAACAACATATTAATAAAACTTAAATCAATATATAAATTAATAAAAAAGGAGCAAAAAATATGGATACAACCATGATTATTTTAGTAGTAATTATAATAATCATACTTGCTATTGTGTTATATCTTATTAGTGGATATAATGGCCTTGTTAATGCAAGAAACAGAGTTAAAAACAGTTATTCTCAAATTGATGTTCAGCTCAAAAGGAGAAATGACTTAATACCAAATCTTGTTGAAACTGTTAAAGGTTATGCAAGTCATGAAAAAGGAGTATTTGAAAATGTAACCAAAGCAAGAAGCGGTTTGATGAATGCCAGCAGTGTTAAAGAAGTTAGTGAAGCTAACAATGCATTAACTGGTGCATTAACATCATTATTCGCTATTGCTGAGAATTACCCTGAATTAAAAGCTGATCAGAATTTCAAAGAATTACAATCAGAGATAACAGAAACTGAAGATAAAATCTCTTACTCAAGACAATTCTATAATGATGCTGTTTTAATGTACAATAACAAATGCGAACAGTTCCCAAGCAATATTATTGCAGGAATGTTTAATTTTAAAGAAGCTGACTTTTTTGAAATAGCCAGTGGTGAGAGAGAAGCACCTAAAGTGCAATTTTAAGGGAGATTAAATACATGGTTAATAAAAAGATAATAACCATCTTCCTTCTACTTTTTTTAATAACATCAACAGTCTCCTGTGTTTATGCAGATGACGATGACAGAAGCTATTCCATTACACAGGCACTTGTAGACATTGTAGTTGATACAAATGGAATGCTTCATATAAATGAAACCTTTGACTATTCCTTTGACGGAACATTTAATGGAGTTTATAGAGATATTCCCCTAAAAGATGGAGAAAGTATTTCAAATATTCATGTATCAGCAGAAGATGCCTATACAAAAGTAGAGCAACATCAGGAAGATGGAACTCAGCATATAAAAATTTATTTATATTCAGATGCTGCCAAAACCCAGCCAATAAGTGATACAAATGTTAAAGTCCATATCAGCTATGATATGAAAAATGTAATGACTGTTTATCAGGATACTGCATCCCTGCAATATCAGCTTTGGGGAGACCAATGGGCAGTTGGAGTTGATGAATTAATAACAACTATACATTTACCTAATGATAACGGTAATGAGTACTGGTTAAATCCTACAAAATATACCAAAACCAGCTCATTAGATGGAAATACAATAACTTCAACCAGCAATTACATAGATTCCGGAAACTTTTACGAAATTGAAGTTTTAATGCCTGAAAACGACTTTGAAAACTCACCAAATGCAATCCATATTGATAAAACGGCTAAAAAAGAAATAGAACAACGCTACAATGATTATCAGGCAAATGAAAAGATGTGGGATAATATCGGATCACTTATCGGAATACTGTTTATTATAAGTCCAGTAATTCCATTTTTTATTTACCGCAAATATGGCGTGGAACCTAAAGTGAATTATGAAGGAATTTATGAAAGGGATCTTCCAAGTAACGACCCTCCAGCTGTAGTTAATGCATTAATCCAAAAAAGAGACAATATTGGAACTCCGGATTTAAAAGGATTTGAAGCTACAATAATGGATTTAATCAATCGTAAAATATTTAAAATTAAATCAAATGAAGAAAAACATCTAATCATAGAATTAGATGAAACAAACTACAGCAGCTTAACATTAGATGAAAAAGATGTTTTCGATATCTTCAAAACAATAGCTAAAGATAATCTCTTGGATTTAAGTAATGTCAAAGATTACTTATCTGATGAACATAATGCAGAATGGTTCAATAACAGAATCAAATCCTGGAAAAATGATGTTGTCTACGAACATTTATCAAAATCCAGATTAAAGCAATTCTTTAATAATAAAGGAAATAAAATAGCTCTTTACTATTCAATAGCCTGCATAATTATTGGAGTTCTGTTTGCTGCATTATTCTATATGGTAACTGGTTTAAATACAACAGGAGGAATAATCGGACTTATAGGATCAGTATTTTTATTCATTTCTGGATTTGTGATTTACATATTGCCTGAAGATATCTTTGGACAATGGACAAAAGAAGGCAGAGCATATATGCTAAAGTGGAAAAACTTTAAGAAGTTTTTAAGCGACAATAGTTTAATGAAAGAACACCCCCCGGAATCAATAGTTATATGGAATCAATACCTTGTATATGCAACAGCTCTTGGAGTAGCTGATAAGGTTTACGAATCCATGAAACTCCATGTTGGTGAAGGAAACATTGATGACGATTATCTTGATTCATACTATTATTATGGAACAGGATATTACATGATGCATACTGCAATAGATACAGGAATACAAACAGCAAATGCAAATACTGACAGCTCCGGCTTTGGTGACATTGGTGGAGGTTCCGGTGGAGGAGGTGGAGGAGCATTTTAGCTTCCCATCTCTTTTTCTTCAAATGGTTCTGTGTGTCTACATTTAGGAAAACCACTGCACCCTATAAATAAACTATTATCCTCACCATTATGCCTTTTTACAAGAGGTTTACTACACTTAGGACAGTTTTTACCAATATACTCAAGTTTACTTTTTCCCCTACATCCTGTTTCTTTAAAATTTGTACATCCTAAAAATGGATGCCCATCACTATGTCTGCGACGTTTTATAAGTATTCCATCACAGTTCGGACAATGTTTTATATCATCTAAATCCTTAAGTTCACTTCCATAATAACCCCCTTTCCAATTACATCGATTAAATGGAGGTGCCATATTATGAGAACATTTAAGGACCCTATTAAGTTTACCATTATTCCAAAAAGATTCCAGCAAAACTATACCTGTTTTACAAACAGGACATTTTAATTTAGTTGGAATCGCATAACGTTCACCATTTTTTTCAATATTTTTAAGAGTTTCAAGCTTATTATTTTCCAAATTAAGCAATTCAACATTTACATCATTTTCCAGCTCCTGAATGAAAACAGAACTTTTAAAATAAGGAGCTAACAGATAAACATTGTTTTTTGTTCTAGTTAATGCAACATAAAACAATCTTCTTTCTTCAGCATAACTAAAAGAATCCCCATTCCTTTTAACAAAATTTAAAACAGGATCATCAACCATTTTATTTGGAAAACCTGCCCTCCAATTTTTCAAATTTATCAAAATTACATTATCACATTCTAAACCTTTAGACTGATGAACAGTACGATATTCAATGTTAACATCCGGATTATACCTATAAACAATTTTTACAAATTTATCTCTTCTTAATTTATCTTCATCTCCCAAAATTTCAAATTTTCTTTTTCCGTCTTCATTTTTTACATTGAAATTCTTCAGCAAATTAAATATGTCCTTATTATTCCTACCTAAAATCAGAATCTTTTTGTTTTCAAACTTTGATTGATTTATGATATTTTTTATTATCAATTCGAATTTTAATATTTCATCAAAATCATTATCAAACTTAACAATTTTAATTGGACATTCCAATGATTTAGAAGATTTTAATTCCTTTCTAGATTGATCGGGATTTTTCATTACAAAGTTACTTGAAGCATCAATTAACTGTTGAGAATTCCTGTATGTTTTTTCAACATATCGGGTTTCACAAACATCAAAGAAATTATCAAATTTGGTAAAAATATTTACATCACAACCGCTGAAACTGTAAATAGATTGCCAATCATCACCTACAACCATTATCTTGGCACCAATATTATCACAGATATTTCTTAACAAATTATATCTAGTAAATGAAGTGTCCTGATATTCATCAACAATTATATATTTATAAGGTAAATTCAACCCATTTTTCACAATACAATCACTAGCTTTATTAATCATATCATTAAAATCAATTTTTTTAATTTTTAATAAATATGCTTCATAGTCATTGTAAATCTCTTCAACAATTTTTAAAAATGCTATTGTCCTGTCTTTTGAAAAACTACTTTTAAATCCATCAACATATTCATAGAATTCTTTAAATTTATCTCCGTCATAATTGTTTCCTTTAAATAACTCAATAAATGTCTTTAACAATACAATGAAATCTTCCCATTCTTTTATAGTTTTATTTTCCAATAATATTGCATAAACTTGCCTATAATCAATTTCATTAAATTCAACACCCTGAGCTTGTAATTTTTCTGCCAAACGTGTTAACAATCTGTTTTCTGATTGATAATATGAAAAAGTTTCAATTAAAGGAGTTTCATATTTTTTATGTACTTTTCTTTTCCATTCCATTTCTTTAACGTATTCTTCAGATGATTTTCCGCCAATTAAATGATTTTCACAGTTACGGTTTAATCCAAAATGTTCTATATAGATATTATAATCATTCAAGTAAAAATCAGGAAAATAATTTTTAATTTCATATTCCTCACAGATATCTGTTAAATTAAGCAGACCCTTTGCAATATCATTTTTTAATTCATCAGGAATCTCTTCATCAAAAGAAAATAAAAATTCTTTAAATTTATTAAATTCTCTTTCAAAGTTTTTATTAGGATATGAATAAATCTTTTCATAAGTATACTTAATTCCATGAATAAACAGGAAATTAGCTATATATAACTCTTCATAACTTCTTACAATCTCATTATTTAATGTTTCCCTCTGTTTATTTTTAAACCGTCTTTTTAATGTTGAGAAATCTACTCCTTCCTGCCAGTCAAGCAAATCCCCTTCATATTTAATATCCTCTTCAGATGGAGGGACATTTATATAAAAACTGAAAAATTCAATTAACTTTTTACTTATATCCTCACTTTTCAATGCTTTTTTAGTTAAATATCTTTTAATAATACGTTTAAGAGCAGAAGTATCCGGTCTAGAATACTGATTATACTGTGTTAAAATATCTTTTCCAACTTTATGAAATGTTTTAATATCAATCGGTTCGGCAATTCTTTCTTCCAAATCATTAACAGATGCATTGGAAAATGAAATTGCTAAAATCTCACTAGGATCAACATCTCTTTTTTCAGTTAAATATCTAACTTTACCTTGAATTGTAAATGTCTTACCGCTTCCAGCACCTGCAATAACTCTTACTGCATCTTCATCAACAACAATAGCGTTTCTTTGTTGAGAATCTAATGATTTTCCATTTAAATCATCAAATAAATCAGAGTTGTCGTTTAATTCCTGATTTATATACAATTCATTAGCTTGTTTAGTGTCCATTTCAAAAGTTTGAGGTTTATTATAAAATTTTTCAAAAAATTTTTCATCTTCTGAAGAAATGTATTCTGCATAATCTTCTTTAAATTTTTTAACTTTAGGAATTGCGTTTTTATGCCAAAGCAACAATTTCTGTTTCCAGTTATGAGAAAAATAATTATCCGGAGCATATTCTCCGATTTTAGCAAATTTTTTAACAACAGCATTTAAATAGTAACTTACATTCCATCTAATTACCAAATCATCAATATTCTCATAGTTTCTGATAGCATCTTCCATCAAATCAAGTTTATCATCGCTGAAAATATGTTTTTTGACACAATACTGTTTAACTTTAGTTAAATTTGAATAAATTTTCTGAATACTGCTTTTATACCTTTCCTTTTCTTCATTTTTTATAAAATAAAAAGGATTAACATTATTCAAAGATGCTCCCCACAAAATAATTTCATAATTATCTTTAAAGAAAAACTCAACATTTAATCTGGTAATTATATCATCATAATTATCATAATCCTCAATAAATTCACATATAATATCTAAATCAAGATTTGATGGAAATACATTATTATGAAAATCAACTATTTCATTTAATTTATTATAACAGTCTTCAGATGCTTTTAAAGTGTCTTTTTCTTCTTCAAATATATAAGAAGTGATAGTTTTAGATTTTATACCTATGAAATTGTTAATATCATTTAAATTATTAGAAAACCATGTCTGATAATTAATTCTTTGAACTATATTCTCGAAATTTTCATATATTTCAATGAATTCCAATGTTAAATTTTTCCTATTTTGTTTAATATTGGGATTTTGGTTAAAAACATCTCTAATTTTTAAAAGAATATCATAAAGATAATTAACCCCTTTTTTACAATCATCTCTGTTCCTATCAGAAATTTCATATTTTTTAGTTCCTTTTGTAAACAAAATAAATTCATTAATTTCTTTTAAATGTTTATTAAAAAAAGAAGCTATCCTCAAATTACAAATTTCATTATCTAAATTACCATATTCTTCAATGAAATTTAAAAATTCATCTTTTTGAGAATCAGTAATTTTATCATCAAATGAATCAATGATTCTTTTGGAAATAACATAATACTTAGAAAACAGCTCTTTTTGTTTTTCCAAATACTCATGAGAATCACTTTCAAAATCCCTGTTATTTATTTCGTTTAAAATTTGTTTAATCCTAAATTTACAATTTTTATCAGCAATTATATCATCTAAATTTTCAAAATTATAAACAAAAGAAGACACAACCTCATCCTGAGATAAAAAAGGACAATTATCTCTAAATTCAACAATCTTATTATACAAACCTTCAGTTTGCTTTTTTAAATCTTCAACATCATCATCCAAAATAAAAGCAGAAATTTCTTCACTCATTTCATTATTAAAATCTGCTAATTTATTTTTATTAAAATCCAACCAGTTATGAACTTTAATTTTATAAATTTTACCATCAATAGAAGAATAAACATCCTTAAACTCATTAATCCTAACCTTTTCAGACTCTAACAAATCATCACTAACACGTGAAACAAAAGAATCACATTTATCAAAGAAAACCTTAAAATCTTCCTTCTTCTTTTCCAAAACATCAACAGAACTACCTAAAACAAAACCAGAAACAGAACCTAAAAAACCATTAATATCAAAACGATTATTCAAATAAGAAACAATAGCATCAATACCCTCATAATTAGATTTAAATTCATTAACTAACTTAAAATCATCAATATCAAGTAAATCCCAATTTAAATCAAGACAGACACCATACAACTGCTTATAATCTTCCCTAATTACATCAGCATCAAGATGACCAGTAATCTCAGAATCCCTCAAAGCATTAAACCTAACAAAATCACTTCTATTATCATCCAACCACTTCTTAAGCAGTTCTTTTCTCTTCTGCTGAATTTTACCATCCAAAGTATCATATTCATCAATAAAATTTAAAAATTCATCTTTTTGAGAATCAGTAATTTTATCATCAAATGAATCAATGATTCTTTTGGAAATAACATAATACTTAGAAAACAGCTCTTTTTGTTTTTCCAAATACTCATGAGAATCACTTTCAAAATCCCTGTTATTTATTTCGTTTAAAATTTGTTTAATCCTAAATTTACAATTTTTATCAGCAATTATATCATCTAAATTTTCAAAATTATAAACAAAAGAAGACACAACCTCATCCTGAGATAAAAAAGGACAATTATCTCTAAATTCAACAATCTTATTATACAAACCTTCAGTTTGCTTTTTTAAATCTTCAACATCATCATCCAAAATAAAAGCAGAAATTTCTTCACTCATTTCATTATTAAAATCTGCTAATTTATTTTTATTAAAATCCAACCAGTTATGAACTTTAATTTTATAAATTTTACCATCAATAGAAGAATAAACATCCTTAAACTCATTAATCTTAACCTTTTCAGACTCTAACAAATCATAACTAACACGTGAAACAAAAGAATCACATTTATCAAAGAAAACTTTAAAATCTTCCTTCTGCTTTTCCAAAACATCGACAGAACTACCTAAAACAAAATCAGAAACAGAACCTAAAAAATCTTTAATATCAAAACGATTATTCAAATAACAAACAATAGCATCAATACCCTCATAATTAGACCTAAATTCATCAACCAATTCCCAATCACAAATATCCAACAAATCCCAATCCAAATCAAGACAATCATCATACAACTGCCTATAATCAGCCCTAATCACACCCGCATCAAGATGACCAGTAATCTCAGAATCCCTCAAAGTATTAAACCTAACAAAATCACTTCTATTATCATTCAACCACTTCTTAATCTGTTCTTTCCTCTTCTCTTGAATCTTAGCATCTAAAGAATCATAATAATCTATAAAATCAATCAATATTTCTTCATTCTTTTTAGATAACCATTTTGAAAAATTGGCAATTGCATCTTTTGAATAAATATAAGCTTCCTTAAATTCCAATAGCTGATTTACAAGATCATCTAACTCACAAACCTGCTCAATTTTATTAATTTTAATCAGATATGAATTTAACTCATAATGAAAATTAATTTCATCAATATACTCTGCAATATGTGAAAAATTAAAAATAAAATCATCAAGGTCTATTTTATTATCATCAGTTATAAACTCCCGAACATTAATAACTTTTTCATTCAAATCAGCATATTTTTTCTCAAAACTCTTTTTATCATCTATTTTTATACTGGAAGACTTTTTTAAGCCATTGAAATAAACTAAATTATTCCAATTATCATCAACATATATGGCATCATCAAGTTTATTATCCAATAATTCATAATCATTTTTTATACAATCATACTTAAATGATAAATTATTTTCAAATTTATGCAAAATTTCTGATTTGAAATGTTCAATATTGTTAAAATTAGCTGTTTTACTATTAATTTTAAAATAACAATTAGATTCTTCAACAATATATGGAAATTTCATATAATATTTTATAAAATCATTTAATAAATTTTTATATTGATTGCTAATATTAATACCCTTATTCAGGATACAATCTACATTAACTAGGACCATTTTAAAATCAGAGCATAATTCTTTAAATTTAAAATTATCTATAAACTCTTTAGGAAATTTAGTTTCATAATTTTTTATAGATTCCAATATGTTAAAATTATCTTTAATCCAATTTTCAGATCGAAGCAATTTTATTTTACTGTTTAATTTTTTATAAGCCTTTTTGAAATTGTGTAAATTATTTCTGTTAAGTTCAATCTTATTTTTTAAATAATAAAATGACTCATTATCATCAAGCATTTCAATAGCTAAATTATAAAGCCCTTTATAATTTTCTTTTTCTTTTAGAAGCTCATCAAGATTATTGGACCTTGAAATTTCAGAAGATAATTTTATTATTAAATTTAACTTTTGGTCCATATCATAATTATTGTTTAAATCATCTACATTCTGGTTAAAGTTATCGAAATTTGAAATAAAATTAGATATAATTTCCTCCTGAAATTCATTAAAAACATCTGAATTATTTAAAGCATAATCTTTAATTGGCTTAATTAAATCATAATTATCTTTAAACTGATTTTTATAAGATAATTTATCTTTAGAAATGCGTTCATTAGGAATTGAAACTGAAAAAAAATCATTTAACTTTTCTAAATTTAATTTAATGCTGTCAAATGTATTAATACAGTATTCATTATTCTTTTTAGGAATAATATCTGCTAATTCATCATAAATTCTTTTAAATGTATAACAAGACTTTCTTTGATTTATAGATAAATTAAACTTCTTTTCTTCAAAATAATCAGTTAATTTACAAATCATTTCATAAATAGACTTATTTTCTTCCTTAATAGCTGGAATATCCAAAACCAAATTTTCAAAAGAACTCTGATATTTACTTATAAAATCAGCTATTTTGCTTTCATTATTTAATAAAAATTCATTTAAATCTTTTTTATCGCTTTTAGACAAACCTTTACCGAAAGTACCTGAAAATGAATTTTTAAGTTTTTGAAATGATGTAAAATCAACAAAAATATCCTCATTAATATTAGTTCCACAATATGGGCAAATTTCTTCATTATTTAAAACTTTAGAACATATTGGACACTCCATAACCATTTATTATCCCTCAATACCAAATAATCAATATATACATTCAATTACATTTATTTTTCTTATTTAATGTATATAAGTAATTTGAAAGTTATTAATCTGACTCTTAGAAAAAAAAGTAAATTTAATTAAAAATAAAAAAAGTAAAGGTTTAAAAAGTTATTTCCACATTTTAGGATAAATATCTGTTTTCATAAAAACTTTAGAAACATTAACAGCAAACCCGGATTCCAAATTTAAAATCTCATCACTGCTAAATAAAGAATTACCTGAAGCAACCAGTTCACCTTTAAGTGTTTCAATAGCTACTATGGAATTTTTTTGAATATTATCAGATAAATAAGCTATTCCGCCACTGGCTAAGTTAGCACCATGACAGATTGCATCAACTGCAGAATCTTTAATAACTACTTTTGGCAGGTAATCTGCAGCCCTCTCCATTGGCATAATAGCATTTCTTAAAAATGATTCATCTTCATCTTCTTTGTAGAAATGATATGCGTCAGTAACATCCTGAAGATTGGATAAATGATTATCTTCTGTAAATGAACCTACCTGTGTTCTTCTAAGCTCCGCCATATGCGCACCAACACCAATGGCTTCACCTATATTATGACAATAAGTTCTAACATAAGTTCCAGCTTCACAGCCTATCCTAAATAAAACATCCCTACCATTAATTTCATAGATGGTGGAATAATAAACATTACGAGATCTTAATTCACGTTTAACTGCTGATTTAACTGGAGGAAGTTGGAAAATTTTACCGGTAAACTCATTAAATACTTCACGAATTTTATCCTCATCCACATCATGATGAAAAGTCATTACACAAACATATTCTTTAGGAGCTGTTAAAAGAAGTTGAATAGCTCTTGTTGCATCTCCAAGCCCTACAGGCAAAACACCAGTAACTTTTGGATCTAAAGTTCCGCCATGTCCTGATTTTTCCAAATTTAAAATACGCTTTACCCATGAATCAATTTCATGAGAAGTTGGTCCAGAGGGTTTGTCTAAATTAATAACACCATGAGAAATATAATCTGAAATTTCACGTTCTTCAGGAGCGCATCCGTATTCAGGATTTGTAAAACTTTTGGATTTTGTAAGAAAGTCTTTCATGAAAAATCACTAAAAATCAATAAATAAAAAAAATAAGTAAATAAAAATAAGTAATGAATAATTTAATTAATTATCCATTTATAAATCAGCTAAAGCTGCTTTAATAGAGTCAGCATCACCAGAAACATCTACAGAATCTGCAGTTGGTTCTAAATGAGCAATGTTACATCTTCTATTTTTAACAGATTCACCGATTACTTCAACGAAGTTTTCATCGATGATTTCTACGATTGCACATTTTTCACCAGCTTCTCTACCAGCGGTTTTAACACAAACTCTTCCTACTTCAATTGCTGCCATTATATCACCTTTAATGTTGTTAGAATAATTTTTGTTATACTTTCAGGATCAAAACTGTCAGTATTAATCATTAAGTCATAGATATCTAAATTACTAATATCTATGTTATGAATATCTAAATATCTTAAAGCTTCACTTTCTTCACGAATTTTAATTTCTTTTTTAGCCACATCAACAGATTTAGATTCTCTTTGACTAATCCTTTGAGCACGAACATCAAGTGGTGCCATTAACCAAAGTTTTAAATCAGCTTCAACAAAATAAGCTGATAGTCTTCCTTCCAATATTAAATTCTCTGAAGATTTAGCAAGTTCAGCTTGTCTTTTATCAATTTCTTTATCGATATTATCATTACTTTCAGCAAACTCACTGAATTCAAGAACAGACATACCTTTTTCTTTAGCCATAGCCCTAAAAATAGAGCCTGAAGAAACAAAAGGAATATCCAATTTTTCAGACAACAGCTCTGCAGTTGTCGTGGTTCCAGTTCCAGCCAGTCCACCAACAGTAATTATCATTATTTTCTAGCCTCGTTTTTGAAATGTTTACGAGCACAGCTTGAGCATAAATACCCACCATATGGACGATTAGGTCTTTTATGGGATTTTGCTAATTTGTTAATTTCATATGGGCGTCCACGTGGAACTCCATGTAATAATTTACCACATTCAGCACAAACATGCTTAGATGGTTTTTTCTTTTTATATCTTAAAACATTTTCTCCGCCAGGAGTGTTTTTATAAACTCTTTTATATGATCTTGATCTATATCTGTTTGCAGGCATTTAATCACCTAAATTAATTTTAAATAATAAATTTAATAATTGTGTAATAGCGTATTCAAAATAGAATATTATACTATATTGTTTTCATTATTAATAAATACATAGGTTAAGGATTAATTAAAATCCTTGTTTGAAACCTAAAAATTTCCTTAATATTTGACTCATACCAAAAGTACATATGAAATACCAGAATAACCATCCAATATTATATCCGACAGAATGGCCTCCATACATAAAACTACCAATAAAATGCCAAATTGGAGCTAATGATACATAAAATGCACCAGGAGGCATAGAGATAACTAAACCACTAATTGGAGAAGCTCTCATCCAAAAGAATATCAAAATAATTGGAATAAAAGTAACAATCATCGGCTTGAAAGAATTAGTCATCATCTTACTTTGATTTTGCATAATTTCAGCTTGTTGAGCTTGAAGTTTAGCTAATTTCTTCCCGTCACCAGATTTTTGAGCTTCCCTAACCTCTTTTTGGTAGTCTTTCATTTTCTGTTGTATTTCATTCATTTCGTCTTGGTCAACTAATAATTTATTAGCTATTGTAGTTATTAATGAAACAATGAATGCAATAACCAAAACAGTTAATGCTGGATTTTGAGGATTCGGATCTAAAGCAAGCAATGGACTGAATATTGCATTTAGTGCCTCAAATACCATGTTAAATATGTCAATCATGAAATTCCTCTATTTATTTAAAACATCCACTAATTTTGAAACTGTAGAAGGTAAATGATTATCGTGATTTTCAATAATTTTTACGGTAGCACCAGTTAATGTAGCATAAGCCATAGATGCTGCCCTATTCATTTCTTGATGTAATTGAATATCTTTTGCTCTTTCAATATCTCTAGAACGAGTATCATCATTTAATCTTCTGTAAATAATTTCATCAGGATTAGCTTCAATCATGACAAAAAGATTAGGTTGCAATTCATTTAAAACCCAAATTGGAAGACCTGGTAAAAACCCAGATGGAGTATTTATAGTACAATGAGTATCTACAATAATATTTTCATTTTCAGATCTTTCTTTAATTCTTTTTGCTGCTTTTTCTTGAATTTCTTTTTGAACATCTGGAGATAATTTTCTTAAAGCATCTCTATCATCAACAATTTTCTCTTCAATTGCGATTTCAGTCATTATATCTCCATAATTTAAATGAATATAATCTACTTCTTCAAGTGCTTTATTAAGCAAAGTGGTACTTCCAGAACCTGGAATACCTGTTAATACTACCAATTTCAATTTAATCCCCCATTTTTAAAAAGATTGATGAAGAAGAATAATTATTCTCCTCCTAAAAATTTCCTGAGTACTGGATTTGCTGACATGAGTTGTTCCTCAGCCATTTCCTCGTATATTTTATGTATAATACCAACAGTAAGCAATACACCAGTACCTCCACCTAATGCTCCAGTTAAGTCTGCACAAAATGCAATTATACCTACATAAAGACCACTTATAATAGTAAGTGCTGGAATGTATTTTTTCAATATTTTATATAATTGACGTTTACTGCTTCTGAAACCCGGTATTTGAATACCTGACTTGTAAAGTTGTTCTGAAATTTTCTTAGCATTTAATCCACTAATTTCAACCCAAAGATATGAGAATAAAATTGAACAAAGCAAGAAGAAAATTGCATATATAATTACACGAACAGGGTCAGTTACTAACAAACTAACATCATTTGGTGTAGATAAGTATAATGCAATACCGCTTACAGCTTTACCATTAACAATTTCACCGAAAATCGGGTAACCAATTTTTTGGAAGACACTTGCAAGAAGGGAAACGTTTACAAGTAATGCACTGGTTAAAATAACAGGCATGTTACTTGCATATACAAATTTTAATGGATATTTACCAACAGACCCTCTAATTCTTCCATGTCCTCTTACTGAACCATGAGAGATAGGAATTTCCACTCTCATAGATTCACCGTATACAACAACAAAGAATACAGCTGCTGTTGCAATTAATGGAATTAATACTGAAAAGTCAATAGAACTTGACCAGAAGGATTGGATAAATGCAGGAATTGCACCACCATAAATACCGTCAGATCCAGGTATGAAACTGAAGGTACCTACAAGAATAGCTTCACAAACACCAGCTGCAATAAATAAACCAATACCACTACCAAATCCCCATTTGGAGATAACTTCATCAAGATAAATTATCAATATTGCTCCAATAACAAGTTGAAGGAATAACACACCAAGATATGAATTATCAATTGGTACTAAACTTCCTGTCAATACTAATACACCAGCTTCAAACATTGTGAAGACTATGGATAATATTTTTTGTGTGGCCTGATACTGGGATTTATCCTCTGGAGAAGACAAATCTAAATCTAACAATTTGGAACCAACTAATAATTGCAATACAATTGACGCAGTTACAATAGGCCCAATTCCTAATGTTAAAATTGAACCGAAACTTCCCGCCATAACTGCTCTTAATTGAGCAAACTGGTCCACTGCTGCAGAACTCAAACCATATAATGGTATTTCAGTTAATATGAAGTATAATACCAAAATAAGAGCAGTCCATTTAAGTTTTTCATTAAAATCTTCATGATGCACAGGAGATTTTACTTCTGGTAAAAACCTAAATAATGGCTCTAAAACTTTTAATGATGACATTTTATTCCTCTAATAAAAAGAAAAAAGAAACTATAATTCGATAGCTTCTCCTCCCATTTCTTCAATTTTTTCAATAGCTGAAGCAGAAAATTGAGGTGCTGAAATAATGAAAGATTTAGTTATTTTACCTTTAGCTAAAACTTTATCATAACCTAATTCAGTAACATCAATAACAATGGAATCTCCATCTTTAGATGCTTTACCACTTTCAATTAACTTATCAGCTTGCTCTTCCAAGTAACTTAAGTTAACAGGATTTGTTTTTTTAATCATTTTTTGAGGTCTTTTGAAACCATGTTTACCATAATGGTCTGGGTCAAATTTTGCAGTCCAAGTCCAATGTTGTTTGGAAGCTCCTGCATTACCTCTACCACCTTTGTTACCTGCACCTCTACGTTTTTTGGTACAGCCTCCACCGTTGGATCTAGAACCTCTGAGTTTATTAATTTTACGTTTTGATCTAATCATCTTATACACCTAAAGCATTCTTTCTGCAAGATCTTTAATATTTTCTCCCCTGTAACCTAAGGATCCTCCTTCTTTAACAGAAAGACGGATGTCTTCATATCCTTTCCTTGGAGGGTGTAAACGGAATACAGGTTTAATATCTAAGTCCATTAATTTAACTTCGCCAGCAATTACAGCTTTAGCCAATTCTTCAATATTTTTGTAATCAGAATTTTCAGCTACATATTCATCAGTAACTTTGTTGTTACCTGTGAATTTACCTCTTTTAGCAATAATTTCAGCTAAAAGGTCTGCATCAATTTCACCCCAAGTGATGTAATCCTTAGCTTTTTGAAGCATACCATTGTAACTTGGAGTATCTTCAACTAAAACTGCATGGCTAATTCTGTTAAGTCTTAACATGTCTAAAGTATCAGCGATGTTTTTAATAACACCAGTAGTTCCTCTAACTCTTATAACTAAAAACATATTTAATCACCGTCTAATATTTAACTCCCATTTTCTTAAGGTCAGCTTCACTAGCTTTAACTGCACTTAAAGTTTTTAAAGCATCAAATATAGCATTAGCAAAGTTTACAGTAGTTTGAGTTTGACCGAAAGATTGAGACCATACATCTTTAATACCAGCAAGATTTAAGATTGTTTTACCAACATCTCCAATTACTAAACCTACTCCAGCAGGTGCAGGCATAAGGGAAACATTTACACTACTTGCTTTACCTTGTACTTTGAAAGGTACGGTGTGTTCTTTACCACAAACACAACCCCAATCTCCACAACCTCTTCTTACTTTAATAAGGTTGTATTTAGCATTGTCAACAGCTTTTCTGATAGCTGGACCTACTTCTTTAGCTTTTCCTTGACCTAATCCAACATAACCGTTTTTGTTACCTACAGCAACAATTACTCTGAAGTTAACTTTTCTACCAGATTTGTGCATTCTTTGAACTAAGTTAACATCCATTACTTCTTCTTCTAAATCTGGAACTAAAGCATCTACAATTTCTAATTCCATTATAGGAAGACCTTTTTCAAAGATTTCATCAATATCTGTAATGGTTCCTTCTTTAACTAATTTACCCATTTTAGTTTTAGGTTCCCATTCATCTATATTAAAACTCATAGTTATTCCTCTGCCTCATCGATATTCTTTTTGGTTTCTTCAAAGTTTTTAGGTAAATCTGCTGGTTGAAGGCCTCTTTCTAAATACTTTGAGAATAGTTTTGCAATTTCATCATCATCTAAAGACTCAGCATAGTTTGCTACATGTTCTCCATTAATACGGGATTCATCTGGTAAAACAGCTTCACCATAAGGGATATCTAAACCTGCATCTACAGCACCTTTAAGAGCTGCAAATACTTTAGATCCTTTAATAGCAGATTTTAAACCAATGTCTAAAATTGCAGAGTCAATACCTTTAGCTAATGCTCTTTTAGCACAAAGGTAAGCAGTTAAATATACTGCAGAAGTATTACTTGCTCCACCTAAATAACCGTAATTAGCTAATTGTTTACTTACTGCAGATGCTAATGTAATATCTCCTTCAGGAGCATAATCAATAACTTGAACAGTTGCATGAGCATTAGAAAGTCTTACAACTAAACGAGATTTGTCATAATCGACTAATTTCATCCTAGCTGCGTAATCAGTTTTTCCTTCTCTTCTCCTTCTAAATGGTACTTTATAATTTGATCCTTGAGCCACGTTTATTCCTCCTATTTAATTAAATCATGGTCACGAGCATATGTTTTCATGTAAGATTTACTTCTGAAAGCACCACCCTTAGCCATTTTATATAATTTACGGTATGTAGTAGCATCAATTTCGTTTGCATCACGCATGTCTTTAAGATCTTTTCTTAAAGCTCTAATTGTAGTCATCCATTCTTGTTTTTTAGGATTACGAGCTTTTTTAGCTCCTTTTACACTACCTCTACCTTTCCTTTTTCCTTTTTTCTTTTGTTCTGCTAATTTTTTAGACCTGTAGCTACTAATACCTTTTTGAGGTTTAGCTTTAATAGCTCCATTATCTATTAACTGCTTTACACCTTCCCTAGTAATTGCCATGGATACTTCTTCCATTCTTTCAGGATCAATCCATACACGATTGAGTCCTACTTTAAGTATACTAGCAGCTAATCTTTTTTGAGTTGTAAGATTCATATATATAATCCTCCATTTTCAGCATAGCTGATAAATTTAGATAAAAATCTAAATTCCCTTTAAATCAGAAAAATCAATTCATAAAACCCGGAATTGATTCAACTTGAATAAATGTGAATATAATATTTATTTATTTAAAACTTTAATACCTAATTCTGATGCTTTTTCTAACATCAAATCTTTTTTCCTTTTACCAATAGAAGCACTTATTCTTGCAGCATCAGTAGCTGGGTTTAAGTCTTCTAATTCCATCATATTATGAACAAGAACATCATTATAACCTGAAGGATGTAAATCCCTAACCGCTCTAGGAGTTCTGTAACCGATAGCAGGCATATCAGGTTTTCCTGCTTCATATCTTCTCATTTTACTGGTTTTACCCCTAGGACGTCTCCATTTGATTCCAAGTTTTTTATAACGAGCATATTCTTGTCTTTTAAATCTTTTATTAGCCATTTAATCACCAATTCCTTATTCTTTGCTAATTAAATATATTCCATCTTGGAATACTCTAGGATCTCTTCCCCTAATTTTAGTTGCTTGTTCTAAGTTAGCCATGGTTTGACCAACATGTTCCTTATTGATACCAGTAATTGTTACCTCATCACCTTTAACTACTACTTTAGCACTACCTACTATTTTAGCAGTTCTTGGATGTCTTTCCCCGAGGAAATTGTCAATTACTACAATGTCTTTGTTTACTTTCACAGTCATTGGAAAGTGAGCAAATACAATTTTCATATGATATTCGAAACCGTCAGTAACACCAGTAATCATATTACTAATGTGAGCTTTTGTGGTTCCAATCATTGCTTTATCTTTTTTTCTTGGGAATGAAGTTTCTAAAACAACATTGTTTTCAACTTCACTAATATCCACATTAGGATATGTGAATTTTCTGGAGTCTTCTCCATTAGGTCCTTTTACAGTGACCTCATTATTATTAATTATAACTTCAACGCCTTCAGGGATTTCAATTTCTTCCCTTATAGCTGCAGCTACTACCATTTTATCACCTAATACATGTAAGCCAACAAACGTCCACCAATTCCTCTTTCTTTTGCCTCATAATGAGTCATAATTCCTTCAGGAGTTGTAACGATTAAAATACCAAAGTTTTTTGCTGGCAAATATCTTTTTTCAAATTTCTCAAATTCATCTTTTTTAACAGCATGACGAGGTTTAATAACACCACATTTGTTAATGTTACCTTCTAATTCTACTTTGAATTGACCTGCTCTGTTATCATCAATATATTCAAAATTACCAATGTAATTTTCTTTTTGCATTGTGCTTAAAACTTCTCCAATTAATTTGGATGCAGGTGAAATAACACAAGAGTCTTTTACTTGTAATTCGTTATTTCTAATATTAGTTAAAGCATCAGCAAGTGGATCCATGAGACTCATATTAAAACACCTCTAATTATATTTTTTAAAACCTATTTTAGGAGCTATTTCCCTAAAGCATTGTCTGCATAAGCTAAGCCCATATCTACTAATCATAGCAGAGTGGTCTCCGCAACGAGTACATTTTTTTGCAGCTTTTCCATATTTTCTTGGCAAAATATCACCTTAACATTTATTCAGTCACGTAATTGACATTAAAATTATCTTCCATATATTTCATAGTTTCTTCTTTAGAAATTCTATGTTTTGCTGGAACTTTCTTTTGTTGGATTCTTCTTTTAGCAATCCTGTAACCTGGTTTTTCAAAAGTAACAGATACATTCATACCAAAAATACCAATATCAGGATTATATTTCATACCTGGAATATCAATATGTTCTTTAATACCAAAGGAAAGGTTTCCTTGATCATCAAATTGGGTAGGTTTGATATTTTTATTAATTCCTTCTAAAACCATTTCAATAGCTTTATCAGCTTTTTCTCCACGTAAAGTTAATTTACATGCAATTGGTTGACGTTTTCTAATACCAAATTCAGGGTTGGTAACTTTAGAAAATGTTTTAACTGGAGTTTGATCGAACATTTGTTCTAAAAGGGTAATAGCACGAGATAATTTTTCACCTGCTTCTCCAACACCAATGCTGACAGTAGCTTTAGAAATTTGTACTTCGTTCATTGGGTTCATTTATTAACCTCCAATAAAGATATTGCTGGTTCATTGTCACCAACTACAAATGCATAATCTTTTAAAGTTAAAAATTCATCTTTAGCACTATTTTCAATAATAATAGTGTTAGGGTTGGAAGATTCGTTTACAATAATTTCAGAAACAGTACCTAACTCACCAGTGTGTTTACCACCAGTAATAAGTACACAAGCACCTTCTTTTAATTCGAAAACTTCATTGATTTCGTGGTCAGGTACTTTTAAGTTAATAACATCTCCAACATTGTAATCATTTTCATCAATAATTACATTTTTACCGTCATGAAGGTTTACTTGGATTTTTCCGCCTTTAATGGTAGATTTATTAACTATTTTACATAATTTAGAATCATTTTCTTCAATTTGGTTTAATTGTAATCTTCCTTTTTTATCTAAAAGCACTCTATAAACTTCACCAGTTTTTGGGATTTCAATAATATCCATGAAACCAACTGGGAATTTATAATCTTTAATTACTCTTCCATCTACAAGAACATTACCTGAGTTGATGATTCTTTTAGCTTCTCTAGAATTATCAGCTAATTTTAAAATATCTCTAATAACTAAAGTTAAAGATAAAGAATTCTCAATAGAATGTGAACCTGCTGAAGGTTTAACAGTCCAGGTATCTTCTTTAGGATGAATAGGCCAAGTTTTTGGTGCTTTGTATGTTTTCAAATGTTTTCTAGATCCCATTTTAGCCATTTTAATTGTCTCCTGTTACATTTTTAATTCTTCTATCGTCATCCATATCTGCATCAATAATCATTACGTTAGATGGATCTACTGGAAGGAAAACTGCAGTTCCGTCAGGTTTTGATAAAGTTACTTCTTCAATAGTTATTTTGTATGAACTGTAGTCCACACCTAAAACTGCACCTTCATGTCCTTTAAAATCTCCACGGAGAACTTGAACTTTGTCCCCTTTCCTAATAGGTAAAGATCTTTTACCAATGTCTGCTCTTAAGTCTTTACTTAAAGTAGCACTCATGTGTTTTCCACGTGCATGAGCAGGAGCATTGTAAAGAGCTTTTCTTTGTTTTCTTGGTTGTTTTGACATTTTTTCACCTATACTAAAATACTTGCTGCACTACCTACACTAGGCCATCTGTCAGCTGCTTCTTTAGCAACAGGACCTCTTACTTCAGATCCTTTTAAGATTCCTTCAGGAGTGATGATAACTGCTGCATTATCTTCAAATTTAACACGAAGTCCGTCAGCACGCATGTATTCTTTTTTCTGTCTGATTACAACAGCGTTTACAACTTCTCTTCTCATGTCAGCAGTTCCTTTTTTAACAGAAGCAACAACTAAATCTCCAACACCAGCAACATCCAATCTCCTTCTTACACCTTTGAAACCTTTTACAGATATAATTTGGATTTCACGTGCACCAGTATTGTCTACACATTGGAGAGTAGCTCCAATTGGTAATGCTTTAGATACATTTGATGTTAATGCTTTCATAACAATTACTCTCCTTTTACTTCAACTAAAACAAAATGTTTAGTTTTACTTAATGGTCTGCATTCTGCAACTTTTACAGAATCTCCAACATTCACACTTAAGCAATCTGGCTTGTGAACGTTAATTTTGGATTTTCTTTTTTCATATCTTTCATATTTTTTTATGAATTTATAGTAACTACGTTCAACACTAATGGTCCTTTCTGCTTTGTTACTCACTACAATTCCTTCAAGAACTTGACCTCTTAAAGGTAAAGTTCCATGAAATGGGCAGTTAGGATCATCACATGTAGTTTCTGGTTCTTGAACATTAAGCCCAACCATATTATCACCGTATTTATATTTTTTTAAATCTTTTTTTTATTCTATCTTCAGGACGAATTGACAAAATATTACCATTAATTTCAACTTTCTCTCCAGTTGGAAGTTCGAATATAAATATTGAACCCTTTTTTGGAATTATTTTTTCAACATCATCAACTTCAATTTTAATGGTATTCTTTGTCTCATCAATAACAGTTCCTTTTAATCTAAGAGACTTGTTAGATACACTAGTAACACTTACACTTAATCCTATGAACTCATGATGGACTAAATTATTTACCGTAATCATATTTGCATCTCTTAAAAAACTGTAATCAGCAAAAAATTATAAAATTTTTATTGAAATGTATCGAAGAGATGAATTACCTTCTTCTTTTTTTATTATTCTTCTTAGATTCACGAATTTCTATTGTATCTGATGAAAAACCCATGTCAGATAAAACTTCTTTGACTCTTACTTTATGATCCCCTTGAAGTTCTATTTGACCGTTTTTAGAAGTACCTCCACAAGCACATTTTGCTTTAAGAGTTTTTGTAAGTTCTTTGATATCAATATCGTGTTCATCTATACCTTCGATAATAGTCATGAGTTTTCCGAATCTTCTCCTTACTGTAAATACTTTAACAGTTTGAACTTCACGTGCAATCTCTTCACACACACAAAGTTCTTCCGGAAGCCCACAGACATCACAGATTTTTGACATTTAATTCTCCTTCTGTTTTTCATTCAATATTGTAAGAACACGAGCAATTGTTCTTTTCAATTCTCTAATTTTTCCTGGGTTTTCAATTACCCCAGCAGCTGCACTTTTAGAAACATTTTTGGATAATTCAGCTCTGAGTTCAACTAATTTATCTTGAATCTCATCAACTTCCATGTCCCAAATTTCTTTACTTCTTAAAATCGCCATTGTTCCAACTCTTTTGAAATAATTAAATTTTTAATAATTTAACTATCCTCTTTTGCTTCTTCAGCAGATTCCTCTTCAACAATCTCTTCTAATTCATCGAGATCTTCTACTTCTTCAACAATTTCATCTTCAACGATTTCTTCGCTGTCGTCAAGTTCTTCAACTTCAACTACTTCATCGTCTTCAATAATTTCCATTTTTGGAGGAAGAATCTCAACTGAATCAGGTAATACAGTTTCTGGAGGCATGATTCTTACATATATACCAAGTACACCTGGTTTTAATTGAACTGTAGCAAATCCTTCTTCAACTAATCTGATTGATGGTTCACCACATTTTTTGATGTAACCTTCAACAAATTTAGCTACAGCAGATCTTGAACCTCTGATTTTACCAGAAATAGTAACTTCTACACCTTGAGCTCCAGAGCCCATGATTCTACGAATGGTAGAGTAAGCAACTCTTCTGAAATGCATACCCCTTTGTAACATGTTAGCTATTTTATAAGCCATGATTTTTGGGTTGAGTTCAGGAACATTTACTTCTTTAACTTCAATTTGAGGATTGTCTAAACCAAAGTCATTTTTAAGAGTATTAGTAATAGCCCTTACGTTTTTTCCACCTCTACCAATTACCATACCAGGTCTTTCTGCATAAACAACAACCATGGTACCTAAAGGTGTAATTTGAACATCCATACCACCGTATCCTGCTCTTTCAAGTTCTTTTTCTAAGTATTCATCAATTCTGGTTCTTTTAAGGCCCTCAGTGACGAAATCTTTTTCTATCATTAGTTAGCCTCCTGTAATACTATTTGAATATGAGTAGTTGGAGTGTTGAATGGGGTCATCCTACCGAATGCTCTTGGAATAACTCCAGGAAGTACAACTCCTCTGTGGCTGGAGATATGTTCAATGAATAAGTTTTCAGTGTCCATACCTTTGTATTCAGCATTAGCTTCAGCATTTTCTAAAACTTTTAATACTTGTTCTGCTGCTTTTACAGGGTATCTACCTGCTGCCCATCCTTCTTGTCCTTTTCTGTGACCAACTTGTCTGTTGTGTCTTTTGAAAGGAACAGATTTTTTCATATCAATAACATCTTCTAAATAATTTTTAGCTTTAGTTACTTCCATTCCTCTTATTGCATTGCAAATTTCAACACAGTGTTTTGGAGAAATCTTAAGAGATTTTGCCATAGCACGTGCAGTTTTTGCTTCATTAGTTTCTTTATTATAAGCATATTTATTAGCCATGATCTAATCTCCCTATTTAAGTGGTACAAACATAGATGATCTTGTAGCTCCCATACCTGGGTCTCCATGTTGAACTTTTTGTCTTGTTGGTGCAAATTCACCAAAGTAACAACCAATCATTTCTGGTTCGATTGTAACTTCAACAAAGTTTTGACCATTGTAAATACCGAAAGTTGTTCCAACCATTTCAGGTAAAACAATCATATCCCTACAATGGGTCCTGATTACAACAGGCCTACCATCTTTGCTGCCTTCTTTATTTAACTTTCTCATTTTATCCAAAACAATTTGTTGTCTTGGTAAAAATCCTCTTTTTAAAGACCTTCTTTGTCTTGCAGGGAATAATTCCATTACTTCCTCTAAAGACATGTCTTGTAATTCTTCAAGAGTATAACCTTTATATTTAAATATTTTTCTTGCCAATGAAACACCCTCTATCTATCTTTTTAATCCTGTTCTTTTAGCTGCAATTGAACCAACTTTTCTTCCTGGTGGTGCATGTCTTGAAACAGTAGTTGGACGACCAGGATGTTGCCTGTTACCTCCCCCGTGAGGGTGATCAACAGCGTTCATAGCTACTCCTCTTACAGTCATGAATTTCTTACCTTTAGCTTTGTAAGCATGCCATCTGTTACCAGCTTTAAGGAATGGTTTTTCTTTTCTTCCTCCTCCAGCTACAACACCGATACTTGCACGGCATCTTGGGTTAAGATATTTTAATTCACCAGATGGTAATTCTACAACAGATTGATTAGCATCATGAGTAATTAAAGAAGCATAAGTTCCAGATGATCTTACAAAACGACCTCCGTCTCCAGGAGTGTTTTCAATATCATAAATAGGAGTTCCTTCTGGAATTTCAGCAAGAGGTAAAGTATTACCAAATTTAATAGGAGCAGAAATACCACATTCAATTTCATCATCAATTTGAATGCTTTCAGGTGCTAAGATAAATTTCTTTTCACCATTTTCAAATTTTACTTCTGCAATTGGAGCAGTTCTTGCTGGATCGTGTACAATATCAGTAACAATTCCTTTAATACTACCTTCTTTTTCTAATGCATCGTAAGACCTGTATCTGATTTTATCTTTAAAACGATGAGAAGCAACACGGTGAGCAGGAGTTCCTCTTCCTCTTCTTTGAATTATTAATCGTTTTCCCATTATAATTCCTCCTTAGAATACTCCTATTTTGACAGCGAGTTCTTCTGCCATTTCTTCTTCAACAAGTTTAATAAATGCTACTTTATTACCACGAGGAGTGATATGAGTAGTTACTCTAGCTACTTTTTCTTCGTATAACTCTTCAAAAGCCCTTTTAATTTGACCTTTGTTAGCACTACGTTTTACAACAAAAGTAATCTCATTATTTTTATCGATTAAATTCATGGTTTTTTCAGTAACATGAGGTTTAATAATAATTGAGTATGAATCCATAATAATCACCTTATTTATCCAAAATTATTGGAATAAACCTCCTAATTTTTCAACAGCTGATTTAGTGAAAATAGTGAGTCTTCCTGGGTGAGTACCTGGTGCTAATAATTCTGCATTTAAGTTTTCAACAGTTACTACATCTACACCAGCATGGTTTCTTGCACCTAATTTGATACCGTTATCTTCACCGACTACTAAAAGAGGTCCTTTTACTTTTTTGTATTTTCTTCCTCTGGTTTTACCCCTACCCGCTCTTATTCTTTTACCTTCTTTAGCACGGGTAATGTCATCGTAAACTCCTAAGTTTTGGAAAATTTCACGAGTTTGTTTAGTAGTTTTTACAGAACAAATATCATCTTCAACAATAATAGGTACTTGTTCAAGGTCTCCTAATTTGTGACCTCTGTTTTCAACAAGTTCTTTATTTGCAGTAGCTGCTACAGCAGATCTGATTGCAAATCTTCTTTCTTTTATGTTGATTTTTTCGTGATGATTTTTTTCGGCTCTTGTAGGATGTGCACGTCTACCACCAACAGCCATTGGTACAAATGCTGCTTTGGAACCGTTTTTAATCCTAGGTACTCTAGCTGTACCTCTACCGGATCCCCAACCTTTTGCAGAAGTTCTTTTACCTGCTTTAGGATCATTACCCCATGGTTGTACTCTAGCGGTTTGTGCTGAAATAACAGCCCTTTTTATTAAATCAGGTCTGTATTCTTCATTAAAAATAGCTGGAAGTTCGATTTCTTCTTTAACTTCCCCTTCCATTGAATAAACGTTTGCTTTCATGATTAGACCCCTTGTTTAGATTTTGTACTTATGTAGTTTATTTGAGGCATATCCTCAGACTTTTTATTAGGTCTAATAGGTTGTCTTAAAATAACTAATCTTTTAGATGGACCTGGTAATGAACCTTTTACTAAAACATAGTCATTTTTAACAAGACCATATTTTACAAATCCGCCATCTGGATTAATTTGATCAACTTCATCAGCAGATGCGATTTTTAAGATTTTTTTATTAAACTCAGTTCTTTTATGGTATCCCATTTGACCTGCTTGTGCTACAGTCCACATGGTTCTTGATGGAGTCCAAGGTCCAATAGAACCTACATGTCTTCCTTTACCTGCTCTTACAGCTTTACCATATTGAATTCTGATTCCCCATCTTTTAACTACACCTTGGAATCCTTTTCCTTTAGTAGTTGCAATTGCATCTACAAATTGACCTTCGTTTAAGATATCACTAGCTTTTACTTCATTACCTAATAATTCTAATGCAGTATTTAATTTTTCTTCAGGATTTGCTCCTCCAATACCACATTCAAATATGTCCGGTTTTTTCTTAGGTACGCTAGTTACTTTTGGATTAGTATGGACTAAAACTTTAATATCTTCAGTTTTGTCTAATACACCTTGTATTTTTGCAATAGCTTCAGATTTATTGTATTCTTTAGGAAGAGAAATTTTCCTTGAGAGTTCTTCATCCAAATTATCTGCAAGTACTTCGGTGATCACTTTTAATCCACGAGAAGTTTTTTCGTATGCTCTAATTCCCATTACTACGACTGGAGGTACTTCCAATACGGTTACTGGAGTGAAAACATCCATACCATTAGTTGGAGAGTTTTTGTCAGAATCAGTCACTAACGCGTGAGTCATACCGACTTTATAACCTGCGAGGCCGAGTAATTTTGGTTCATCATTTTGTGGCCAAGATTTTATCCTAGGGGTTTCTTTAGCTGCTCTTTTCCTTGGACTAAAAGCAACAGACCCTTTTCTTGGCTGGTGATGTCTTACCATTTATTTTACCTCCTTAACTAATATTTTCCTTTATTTTATTATATTCAAATTTTTAAATAATAGCTATAAATAGCTATTTTCAGATTTGGGTAATATTACACCAAGTATAATATTATCCGAGTAATAAATAACCGCAATAAAATCACAGTTAAATAAACATCAAAGTTTAATATATTCTTTTGAGCGAAATTAATTGAAACATAATTAAGCGCTCGTTTAATGTATAAACCATTCTGCGCTAAGTAATTTTTAGGAGAGTCCTAAAAACATCAATGTATAAAAAGTTGAGCAAATTATCTATTAGCCATATATAAAAACTAATAATTAATAAAGAGAATTAAAATCTCAAAATGTTGAATAAAGAAAGTGTAGCGACAACTGCCTCTTCAGTTCTAACAGTTTCAGTTCCTTGGTTAGGGATAGTATTTAACTTAATATGTTCCCAATTACCGCTAGAAACATCTTCTGAAATTGAAGAATATGGGCCACCAAACAAAATAGCAATATTTTTAAATTCATCTACTTTAAGTTTTAATTCATCAAAAATAGAATCAATATAATCCCCATATCTTGTAGTTTCAACAACAAAATCTGGTTTAATTAATTTTAAGCTATTTTTAAGACTCTTATTAGAAGATATTACATTATATCCCCAGTAAATGTCATCTGGTTTATCAGGTGTGACTATTACTTCTTTCTTAGCAATTTTTGTAATCTTAAAGTTAAAAATTTTCTTAACAGTAAGTTGCTCTTTGCAGAATGCAAGTTTATCCATACCTATATCCACAAAAGTTCCTTTCTTATTTCTTTTAACAGTAAATCCCTGTCTATAGTCGCCCACGTCTGGTTGACTATTAACTGGATGATGAGGAGCTCTAAGTGGTGGAAGAATACCTACATGCTTAAGTTCTGGCATTATAGGAAATGCACTTTTCCTCAAATACTGAGGAGTGTTCATATAATTTAAAACTTCAGCAATAAATTCTCCATCTTCTTCCCCATTTTCATTTTTAATGTGGTCATCATTATAAATAACAACATTATCAATCTGAAATACTGCTAAAGCTCTACCTAAAACTCCCACTTTAAAAGTACGAACTTTAAGATCTTTAGATTCAGATAGAAAAGAATTCGGAATAAATACAGATAGCTCATCTTTATACATTATTTTAATATTAGTAAAATAAAGTATATAAAGATTTCCCTACATTTACATAGCTATCACTAATAGACTTATACATTTTATAAATATTATATCAATTATAATATCTGTAGCCATCTTATTATGCTACCAACTTTTATACTCATAAGGAATATATTAATATAATATATAGATTATGTAGTATATAAAGGTATTGTTTTTCTATTTAAAATAAGTAAAATTTAAAGTAAAGCTCGAATTACTATTATTTCAACATTTGCAGATTCCTTTGTATGAAATTCATAAATTTTAGGAATGGGAAAATTATATCTGAAAATATGGGTAATTTCCAAATCATTTTTTTCAAAATAGCTAATTAAAAACTCCTCAGTTGATGCCATATGAAAGGAATACAAAACTTCTGGAGACAGTTCAATAGCCTTATTGATAAATTTTAAATCAGACCCCTTTTTTGCATTTTTTTGTGATCCGAATGGTGGATTTTGAAAAATAGTATCAACATCAAAGTCATTTTCCAAATCACAAACATCACCACATATAAATTCAACATCCCCACAGTAACTGCTGGCTAAATCAATGGATTCTTTATCAATATCAACACCAACAGCAGAAGTAGCACCTAATAACATAGATGCAATTGCAAATATTCCAGTTCCACAGCCTAAATCCATTACTTTTTTATCTACTATATCATCTAAAGAATATGCATTCCATAACAAATCTGATGCAATAACAGCAGGAGTAGAATACTGTTCAAGGTCTACTTTCGGATTTGGATGACTGGGAACATTTTGTATAGCCATTTCCAAATGTTTCTTTTTAGTAATTTTTTTCATCTAAACAACATATTTAATTATTATTTCTTATATAATTATATTATTAATAAAAATTAAAAAGAGGTTTCGAATGTTTGAAAAGATATTAATTGCAAATAGAGGAGAAATTGCAATAAGAGTTATGCGTGCCTGTCGTGAGCTTGATATCCAAAGCGTAGCTATATACTCTGATGCAGATACAACATCCCTTTATACAAACTATGCTGATGAAAGCTACCCTTTAGGTAATCCTTCCCCAGCCAAGTCTTATTTAAATATAGAAAAAATCATAGATATTGCACTTGAATCTGGAGCCGATGCTATTCACCCAGGATACGGATTTTTAGCTGAAAACCCTAAATTTGGTGAAGCATGTGAAAAAAATGGAATTAAACTTATAGGACCTACCGGTGACGTGATCCATCAAATGGGAGATAAAATAACTTCAAAAGCTCTTATGAAAAAAGCTGGAGTTCCTGTTATCGAAGGTACTCCTGAAGGAGTTACAGACATTGAAGAAGCTAAAGAAATAGCTAGACAAATTGGATATCCTGTAATTGTAAAAGCTTCTGCAGGTGGTGGAGGAATTGGTATGCGTGCTGTTTATGAAGAAGACGAATTAGTGCGCGCAATTGAATCTACACAATCTGTTGCTTCTACAAACTTTGGAGATTCAACTGTATTTATTGAAAAATACCTTGAAAAACCTAGACATATTGAATTCCAGTTATTAGCTGATGAACATGGAAATGTTATTCATGTAGCTGATAGGGAATGTTCTATCCAAAGAAGACATCAGAAATTACTTGAAGAGGCACCTTCCCCAATTATGACTGAAGAACTTAGAGCTGAAATGGGAGCAAGTGCAGTAAAAGCTGCTGAATATATCGGTTATACCAGTGCAGGTACTGTTGAATTCTTATATGACAATGGCCAATATTACTTCCTTGAAATGAACACCCGTATTCAAGTAGAACACCCAATTACCGAACTTGTTACAAATACCGATTTGATTAAAGAACAAATCAGAATAGCTAATGGTGATGAACTCAGTTACGAACAGAAAGATATACAAGTATCAGGTCATGCAATCGAATGTCGTATTAATGCAGAAGATCCGTTAAACGATTTTGCACCAAATCCTGGTAAAATTACCGGTTACAGATCTCCTGGAGGGCCTGGTGTACGTTTAGATAGTGGAGTTTATATGAATTATACCATTCCTACTTTCTATGATTCCATGATTTCAAAACTAGTAACCTGGGGAAGAACTAGAGATGACTCCATAGCCAGAATGAAAAGAGCATTAAGCGAATACATTATTTTAGGAGTTAAAACTACAATTCCGTTCCATAAAGCTATTTTAAGAAATCCTAACTTTATTAGTGGTGACTTAAACACTCACTTTATTGACCAATACAAAAACGGTATTGAAAGTGAAATGGTTAATGTGATTGCAGAAGATTTGGAAAATGTAAATAAAATGAAATCCACTTTTATGCCAAGTAAAAAAATAGCTGCAATTTCTGCTGCTGTTGGATCTTATTTAAATACTGCTAAAAACCAACAAATGAATAAAAAATAAATTGGGGATTTAGAAATGCAAAATGAAATAGTAAAGCTATTGAAAAAAGAGGGAAAATTATCTGAAAAAACTATTGATGAAATAAGCAATATTGAGATTGGTGATTTTTCTGATTTAGTCAGAGAACTTGGAAAAGAAGAAACTGAACACATTAAAAGAGATGAAATCTCAAAAAACTTAAACACCAAATACATAGGTAAAGATATCTATATATTTAATGAAGTAATGTCTACAAACACAATAGCTAAATTTTTATCAATGAATGGTGTTGGAAACGGAGCAGTTGTAATTTCTGAAAAGCAAACAAAAGCTAGAGGCAGATCAGGTAAAAACTGGGAATCTCCTCTTGGTGGTGTCTGGTTATCAATTATATTAAATCCAAATGTAAACCACTCCAAAATCCCATTAATTACCCTTGCAACTGGTGTGGCTGTTGAAAATACCTTAAAAAGAATAGGTGTTAAAAATACCGAAATAAAATGGCCTAATGACATTTTAATTCATGGCAAAAAAGTCTGTGGAATACTGACTGAAGCAATAACCAGCTTTAACACTATTGAAAGTGTTATTATTGGTGTTGGAATTGATGCAAACATAAGCATTGAAAACTTCCCTGAAGAATTACGGGAAAACATGACAACATTAAATGATGAAATTGGTGAAAAAGTCGATGAAAACCTTCTAATTAAATTATTCTTAGAAGAATTTGAAAAAATCAGCGAACAGTTCATAAATGAAGAATACGAAACTATCTTAAAAGAATGGAGAAAAAACTCCTACACTATTGGAAAAATCGTAGAAGTACACGAACCATTCAGCAAACCTTATGACGGTTATGTTTTAGGTATCAGCAGAGACGGATCATTAGTTGTGGAAAAAATTGATGGAACTTTAGAAAAAGTAATATCTGGAGAATGTATAATTAAGAAGTAAATACAATCTCCCTGCATTTATCTTCATTTGTAACTACTTCCTGTAGCTTATTAAATGAAGATTCTATTTTTTTATTTAAATCATTTAAATCTAAATTAAATGCATCTTTTGTAGACAAATCAAATCTTATTGTTGTAGATGCACCGGGCATTGAAACTGGAGGAATTGTAATAATTCCATGGTCTTTTAATAATATAAATGCAAAAATAAATGCCAAATCATTATCAGATAAATTATGTGAAACTTTAACTTCACTAGCTAAATCATGAGATGAAATCATGACTCCTGTTGGAGTTTCACTAAAAGCATTGAAATTCTTACTTAATAATTTAAACAGTTCTTCTTTTCTTGAAAATCCTTTAATTAAATTTTCACCCTTAAAATTTTTAATACCGTTAATCATAGCTAAAATAGCTGGAGGCTGTGCTTCAAGACCAAATTGATTAGCTTTAATTTTAATTTTATCAACTAAATCTTCACGACCTGCCATTAATCCGCCTCTAGGACCAGGCATTAATTTATCAGTACTGGTAATTGCAATATCTGCACCTAAATCACAGGCTTTTTTCTGTTTAAATACAACAGTTCTAAGTCTGGCTCCTGATGCATCATCAACCATAACAGGAATATTCTGTTTGTGAGCCATTTCAATGACTTTTTTAAAAATATCTTCATCAATGACTTTATGATCCATTGTTGAACCTGTTACAACAACTAAAGAAGTATTTTCAGGTATTTCAAATTTATCAAAATCATCAGTTTCAAAATAATTAGCTCCAACCAATTCACAGCTTCTCGGAATGGAAGGATGGGCAGGTAATTGGGCAAGGTAATGCACAACATTAGACCCTTTATCAACTAATGAAAGAACAGTAGCTAAAATACCTGAAGAGGTTCTGTTAAGTGGAAGAATTTTTTCCCCACCTAAATGTCTTTTTCCAACTTCCTGAATTTCATCTTCAAAAATAGCTGGTCCTACATAAGTTTCAAGTAAACTTAATTGGGATGATGAAGCAATAAATCCTCCAGCCAAACCAGTTAAATCATATAATCCACTGCGACCTTCAGTTTCAATGATGTTTTTTATAATAGATAAAGCATTTTCTCTTTTTTTAACTTCATCTAAAGAATTGTTAACTATCATCTAATCAGAGTCAAATTCTAATTTAAAGTCTTTGAAAGCTTCAACAAATGCTTTTAAATCTTTTTCAGGTACTGGCATTTGAACAAACTGTTCATTTTCAGGTTCTTCATAAGAATATTCTGCATCAGTAATTTTACCTTCAGGAGTTGTCCATAAAATTAAACTGTCACTTAATTCTTCAGGTTTTTTATTAGGGAAAAATATTTCCACAGAAGCTCCTAACTGTACAAAAAACTTTTCTTTTTCTTCATCACTTTTATTTACTTTTTTAATTTTTCTTACTCTGGATTTCAATTTTTTTTCAGCAAGTTCATTTATATCTGGCATTTATAACACATCCTGAAACTTTATTTATATATAATCTAAATTATAGTTAAAATTCACATATTATATAAGCATTCTTATTTGATTTAAAAATTAGTCGTATAAACTGTTACCATCACTGTCCATAGCTACTATAAGTGGTCCAAAATCTTTAACTTTTAAATTCCACATAGCTTCAGGCATTCCTAAATCCAGCCAGTCAACACTTTCAATTTCTTCAACTGCATCAACATAAAGTGCTGCGCATCCGCCAGTAGCTACAACATATAATGCATTGTTTTTAACTAAAGCTTTTCTTACTGTATCATCCATTCCTCCTTTACCTATTACTATTTTAGGACCCATATCAATAACATCACTTTGATAAGGATTCATTCTCATAGAAGTAGTCGGACCTACAGCTACCATTTTATATCCGTTTTCATCTTTGGATATAATTGGTCCTGCATGAAATATAGCTGCACCTTCAATATCCAATGGGGCACCCTGTTCTAAAATTCTTTTATGTGCTTGGTCTCTTGCAGTTATAATGTTTCCAGTTAATGTAATTACATCGCCAATTTTCAAATCAGTCAAATCTTCGTTTTTAACCGGCACTTTAATATTTTTTTCCATTTGGTCACCTTGTAAATTATTATAAATATATAAAATTTTTAGCTTTTATAAATTTAATGGGTAGACACCGATGCTCTTTTCAAAAACTTTTGTTGATTTAAAATTTTTTGATAAAAATTAGTTTAAAATTTTTAATTCTGTTTAAAAACTTGAAATAAACAGAATTATTGGCGTATTATGTTTCAAATCAATTTTTTAAGAAAAAATTTCCTAGTTTTTCTTCATTTATTTTATAATTATCAATAATTTTTCCGTCTTCCATATGCAAAACATGGGAACACACTTCCATTATTAATTCAAAATCATGAGTAATGATAAATGAAGTAATGCCTAATTTTTGAAGATAAACTAAATTTTCACTAACTTTCATCATATTCTTCAAATCAAGCCCACTTGTCGGTTCATCAAAAATCAGAAATTCCTTATCTGAAGCAATAGCTGATGCAATAGCAACTCTTTGTTTTTCACCGCCAGACAATGCCATAGGGTGCACTTCTTTTAGATGAATCAGATTTAAGTTTGTTAATATTTCCTCAGCACGATCTGTATTTTCATCATCCATACTCAGCAATACTTCATCAAGTACACTTTCAGTGAATAATTGATGATTAACATCCTGCATCACCATATATGTCTTTTTAAGCAAGTTTTTTCTTTTCAAATGATTATCTCCCCAAATAATTTCCCCTTTACAAGACTTTTTAAGTCCGCATAAGCAATTTGCAAAAGTAGATTTTCCAGCACCATTTTTTCCGATGACTGCAATTATTTCATTTTTTGGGATTTTAACTCCATCAATACTTAATACCTGATTTTTACCATATTTAAAATTAAAATTTTTAAGTTCAATCATTTCATGATTATTTGAATAATACTCACTATGATTAACATCCAATTTTTTCAAATTTATTTGTCTTAAACCGTAATCCCTATGGTCAATATGTCTGAACTGGTCAATAGACCATTCATTAGTAATTTGCCCTTTTTCCATGAATATAACTCTATCAACAACATTACTTAAAAAGAACAGTTTATGTTCAGCTATAATAACCGTTTTTCCGGATTCTTTCCATTTCTTAATAATGTCCTCCAAATCCCAGCTAGATTCCGAATCTAAATTTGATGAAGGTTCATCAAGAACAAATATGTCTGGGAAAACTGCAGATACTGATGCTCCTGCAATTTTTTGCTTTTCACCACCAGATAATTTAAAAATATTTTTATCAAGAAGATGCTGTAATCTAAAGTCGTTTACAACATGCCTCAATCTATTTTTTATTTCATCAGTATTCATTGCAAGATTTTCGCACCCAAAAACTATTTCACTTGTTGTATCCACATTGAAGAATTGTGTTTTTGGGTTTTGAAAAACGGAACCTATGTATCTTGATATTTCATAAATTGGCATTTCGCTTATTAAATTACCATTCAAATATACATTTCCATGTCTTGTTCCCTCGAAAAAGTTGGGAATAATTCCGTTTATTATGCGTGTTAATGTTGTTTTTCCACAACCTGATTCACCACAAAGCAGAATGACTTCACCTTTTTCAATATTCTGATTAATATCTTCCAGATTACAGTTATCCTTACTGTTGTCATATGAAAATGAAACATTATCTATTTTAAGCAATAAATACACCACCTAAAAAATAATACACATAAACTCCTAAACCGATTAATGAAACCGCCAGTAATGCATAATCTATTTTATTTAATTTAACTTCCATAAAATGAGTTCTGGCTTCAGGATTACTTAATCCCCTTGTTAAAGAAGCTGCAGATAGTTCATCTGCTGTTTTAATAGCACTGACCAGAATAGGAATCATATAAAATTCCACCAGTTTTAAAGGATTTTTCAATGATTTAACATTCAAACCAAAGCCTCTCATTTTCATTGCATTAGTTATTGATTTAATTTCTTCATAAACTGACGGAATATACCTAAAGATAACTGAAAGCGGAATAGTAACCTCTTTCGGAATATTGCTTTTTTCCATGGAAGCTATAAATTCACTTACTTTTGTTGTTGTGACTGTATAATATCCCATCATCAAAATAGGCAACATTCTAGTAGTTGTATAACTAAACATTATCATCAATATTGCAATTATGCCTGTTGCAGTTGGAAGAAGATAAATCTGAATATATTTTGCAACAATATAAATTAAAATATAACTTAAAGCAAGCTTCATACGATTCGAAAAAAATAAACAAATAAAGGGAATTAAAACTAAAATTCCACTAATGTATAATGGCACTTCATTAAAAACCATGAAACTTATCAAAATCAAAATTATAATTTTAGTTCTTGGATCCAATTTAAAATTTAGTTTTAATCCCATAATATCACCTTAGGCCACACCAGCTTTTTCAAAATGTTTTTTCAAAACAATTTTTCCAATATATGCACTGAATAAAGCGACAACAAATGTTGCAATTATCAAAATAATCAGCATTTCATTTGTTAAAAACGGTAAAATTACATTTACATAGTCAGTTCCCATTGATGCACGAATTGACTCAACAAAATAATCTCTTAAAATGTAAAACGGCAGCATATTACCAAATATTCCTAATGAGAAAAATCCATAACTGATAATTGAATTTTTAATAGAAGAATAATCTCCAATTTTTAAAACTACATCCGCCATCAATCCACAAAGTGTATAGACTACAATTGGAATCCATGTGTGACCGCTTAAAAACATTACAATTCCCAAAACCAAACCCAACAATGAAGTCATTCCAAATTTATCAACTCTTGTTAAAAACAGCATATATGGAATTCCTGCAATTAACGCTACAATGACCGGCAATGCAATCATCAGTATTGGGATATAACCCAGCATTCCAAAAATAAAAATTGAAACTGTCAATATCACTGCAAAAATACCTACAGTGATTAAATCTTTTACATTTAACATTTTACTCATTAATATTACCTCCTATTTTATATTATACTAATGAAAATAATTCGGAGAACCTAAATTTGCCATTCTCCACTTAAGTTCTGTAAATCAACCATCTTTTTAAACAAACCATCACCTGCAATTAGTTTTTCAGGCTTTCCCTGCTCCACAATTTTGCCGCCATCTAAAACGACAATTTTATTAGCATTGGCTATTGTTCTCATCCTATGGGCAATGATGATGACTGTTTTGTTTTTAATCAATTCAGACAATGCCTTTTGGATTTTAGATTCATTTTCAACATCTAAAAATGAAGTTGCTTCATCCAATAAAATTACATTTGCATCTTTTAGAAGTGCCCTTGCAATTGAAATTCTTTGTCTTTGACCGCCTGAGAGCAACTCACCGTTTTCACCAATTACAGTATCATATCCATTTGGAAGTTTAAAGACAAACTCTTCACATTCTGCAAGACGGGCTGCTTCAATCACTTCTTCATCAGTTGCATCTTTTCTTCCAACACGAATATTTTCCAAAATTGAATTGTTGAACAATATTACATCCTGAAAAACAATTGAAAAGTTTTCCAGAAGCTTTTCTGAGTCCAATTTGGATAAATCCTGACCTCCAAGTGATACTGTACCTGATACAGGATCCCAAAATCTTGCTGCAAGCTTTGAAACTGTACTTTTACCTCCGCCGGAAGGTCCTACAAGAGCTGTAACTTCACCCTGCTTTGCAGTAAATGAAATATCAGTTAAAACATCCTTCAAATCATCGTAATTGAAACTGACATTTTCAAATTCGACATCATAACCGTCCAAAGAATAATCATCCAAACCCCCTTCAACTACAAGACTTTCAATTTCCTGAGCCCTTGTGATTTTATTGTCCATCATAAATATTTCTGCCAAAAACATCAATCCGTTTTCCAGTGGAGAATAAACTGATGCAGAAGCTATCAAGAATATTAAAAAGGTAAAAATTGATATTTGAGAATTTATTATTAAATATGAACCTAAAATGATTACAGATACAATTCCTAAATTTAATACAACTTTTCCAACTATTACTCCTGAAGCGGCCATTAATTCAGCATTAATTCTTGATTTTTCAATTGTTGAAGTTAAACTGCCAATTTTTTCATAATATTCATCTTCACAATTGTAGGATTTCAAATCCTCAATTGATTCAATACATTCCTGCACTGCATCTCCACAATTAAGCAAATCAGCCATTACCCTATTTCCACCAGTATAAATAAGTCTTTTGGAAATAAATAAGATTATGAATGCAACAGGAACTACCCATAAAAGCGCAATAGCCAATCTCCAGTCAAATAGGAACATCCCCACTGAAACAATACATAGTGAAATGATTGAACCCAGCAATTGCGGAACCGCATGTGAGAAAACATGCTCCAAATCAGTACAATCATTCATTATTGTTGCAGTCAAATCAGCCAAATCCCTATTTTCAAAAAAGGATAATGGAAGTTTCCTTAAATTCTCACCAAGGTTGATTCTTCTGTTTCCACTTTCAACATATGTTGTATTGAATACAAAGTGATACTGCTTCCATGCAAAGGCAAAAATAATTCCTAAAACAATCAGTATCAATAAAATAAATATTCCAAGATTTGGATCAATTATTTCACCCCCTGTTAATTGCTCCACCCACAGATAAATAAGTAATGCATATAAAGAAACGGGAAACATAAATGATATATTCAAAAGTGCAGTATAGAAAATTCCTTTAATCAAATTGTCGGAACCCTCTTTTGTAAGTCCAAATCTTTTAGTAAAAAACTCAGATAACATCATATCACCTCACTTTTAACTTTCCACTGAATTGATTGGTTAAATTCAACCCACATTCTAGAGTAAATGCCTTCACTATCAACCAGTGTATGGTGGTTGCCCTCTTCAACAATTCTTCCATTTTCAACCACATAAATTTTGTCTACACTTTTAACTGAAGACAATCTGTGTGCAATCATAATGACTGTTTTGTCTTTAGTAATTTCTGAAATTGCTTTTTGAATCAGGTATTCATTTTCTGGGTCTGCAAGTGCAGTTGCCTCATCCAAAATAATTATTGGAGCATCCTTAAGAACCGCTCTTGCAAGTGCAATCCTTTGCTGTTGACCTCCTGAAAGATATGTTCCTTCACTTCCTATTACAGTATCTATTCCATCTGGAAGCTCATCAATAATATCGTCACATTGGGTTAAGCTCAATGCTTTTTTAACATCCTCTCTTGATGCGCCCTTACGACCAATTGCGACATTATTATAAATTGAATCTTTAAATAATGTTGTATTCTGGAATACGAAAGAAATATTTTTCATCAATTCCTTTGTTGAAATATCTCTTACATCAACATCCCCAACTTTAATTGAACCCTTATTAACATCCCAAAATCTTGGAATTAATGATGCAATTGTGGTTTTGCCCCCTCCAGAAGGGCCAACTAATGCAACAGTTTCATTTTCATTAATTTTTAAATTCACATCATTTAAAATATGTTCATCACCATCAACATTTTCATAATCAAAATAAACCCCTTCAAACTCTATTGAATGATTTTTAGGTTTTTGAGGATTTATTGGGTCAACTAAAGGGCATTCATTTAGAATAGCCTCTATACTGTCTAAAGCACAACTTGCCAACATCCAATCCTGTGAAACTGTCATTATTTTCATCATCATTACAGCGCAGATTGGTGTGAAAATAATGTAAAACATGAAGTTTGCAAAGAATTTTACATCTACAACTGATCCTGCAAGTAGTATTCCTGCAGGAATTAACAATGCAAAAAATCCGTTGATGGATACTGTAAATGCCGTCATCGGAATGTGAGTTGACATAGAATATTCTGCCGAAAATTTTCCGTAGTTTTTAATGGCATTGATAAAGTTTTTAAATGAGTAAATACTTTGTTGAAATGCTTTTGTAACTGGAATTCCTCTTACATATTCTACTGCTTCCCCGTTCATTTCCTCCAAATATTTCTCGTATTTTTCCATACTATTTCTGGATTCTTTTGAAAACATAGGATACATAAATACAAAACACAATATGATTGGAATCAAACAGATTAACCCTAAAAGCCAATCAAAACTAAATAACAAAATTAAAAATACTATTGGAGTTACGATAGCTCCTGTTAAATCAAACAATTGATGGGCAAGGAATACTTCAGTTTTTGCAGTACTGTAATCAATTATCTTTCTAAGACCTCCACTTGTATGGTTTGAAAAATAACCTAAAGGTAGCTTAAGTAAATGGTTTATAGCTGCATCTTTCATGTTTTTCTCATTTTTAAATGCAGACAAGTGCGTACCCATCAGACCAAAAAAGTTTAAAATTATCCCCAGTATTGCAAATGTAAATGCATTTATCGCATAAACATCCAAGTTTTGGGCTTTTGTAAAATCAGGGGCAACCGCCAATAAGGCATTGACCACATCCCATATATAAATAAACGGAACCAATAAACATATTGCACTTAAAGCTGATAAAAACATACCTATAATTGTCAAATATTTATAATTACCCGAGTAATTCAATAATCTAATAAATTTATTTTTATTTTGAGTTTCTGGCATTATTATCGCCTCAAATAATAATTTAGGTTTACCTAAAAATTTAAAATTAATCTGAAAGGACAAAACACTAAAAATATTCTAAAAAAACAATTAAGAAATAATTTAATGTATTTTAATTAAAAATAACTAGATAACCTAATATTTACTATAAAGTATTATTTAATTAAATATATAAATATTTTTGAACTAAAAAGACAATAAATATACCAAAAAGACAAAATCTATTTTTTATACTCTGACGGAGTGCAACCGATATATTCTTTAAATGCCCGAGTGAATTTTGAAGGTGATGAATAACCCACCATTTTTGATATATCAGAAATTGTATATGAACCCTCTTCGATTAGTTTGCAGGCATATTCCAATTTATATTCCTTTCTCCATTTAAAAATAGGTTTGCCGTGAACTTTTTTAAAACAATTTTTTAAAGTCGTTTTGCTGATGCCATAATTATCTGCAAGTTCATCTATAGTAATTTTACTTTCCAGATCATTAATCAGCTCATTTTTTACATCATCAACAATTTTAACCTGCTGCTTGGTAAGAGAAATATTTTCATGAACATCAAAGTTTGTAATCGAGAAGAACAATAACAATTCAAGACATTTTAATTTAAAATAAGATAATTTAATTCTATTGTCAACATGGTACAATTCACCGATAACATGGTCAATTTTATTATTTGAACGAAGCAATACATATCCATGAGATTTTTTCAGAATTTCATAAAATTCAATCAAGTCAAAATCAGGAATATACTGCTTAACATAATCATTAGCCATATCAACATCAATGAAAATCTCCAAACCATTATAAAATTCTAATGGAAAGTCAGAACATGTTTTTGTCATATCATAAACATTAATGCACAAATCTCCTTTTCCAAAATAAATTATTTCATTATCACCAACACTATAAGCATATCTACCGTCCAAACAATGATTTATCATAAGCAATCTTGAAGAAATTTTTTCTTCAACATATATTTTTTCATGATTTTGCAAATTAATGTCAATAAATGCTAAGACGATTCCTGGAAATAATGAATATGTTTCAAACTGCCCATATTCACCCAAATCAATGATTTTTTTATAGTCGTCTCCAGTTATAGAAAAGTCAGTGACAAACACATCACCAAATAATTCAAAAAGATTTTCATTCATGCCTTTAATTATATCTGCCCTGATATAAAACATTTCAACATACACCACATTAACTAATCAATGTTAAATTTAATATACTGCCGTGACAAAATTTTAATTAAATAAAGTATGCTCTGGTCGATTAGTAAAATGTTTTCTATTTTGACAAATTTAATATATTTGTTAGGACCAACTTTTATATGAGTATAAAACAAAAAAAATTAGGATAAATTACCATGTCAAGTATGGACATACAATATTATCACTCACTTTTCATATGCTCTCACAATACCCCCAAAATACTAAAGAGAGATACATATGAATATGAACGATGAAGAATTATTAAGAGAATTCGCAGTAGCTAGAAACCTCAAAGACACTACAAAAGAAAGCTACAAAATATACCTGAAAGAATACTCCACATTCAACCAAAAAACCATACAAGAACTATTAACCGAAGCAGAATCAGAAGAAGAACAAGGCATAAGATGGAAACATAGAAAATTAAAACAAAGATTACTAAAATATAGAACATACCTATACTCAAAACATGCTCCATCAACAGCAAAAACCAGAATATCCAAATTAATGTCATTCTACAAACATTATGAAATAGAAATACATCAATTACCACCATTCAACAATAAAAACAACCAGGAAACACACATATCCTTCAAAGACCTGCCAGACAAAGACATTATTAAAAAAGCATTGAAAATTGCAAACCCTCTAATGCGAGCAATGATTCTATTCATGAGCAGCTCAGGATGTGCTAGAAGAGAAACCCTAAACTTAACTATCGCAGATTTTATAGAAGCAACTAAACAATACCATAATTCAGAAGACATATACGAAGCATTAAACCAATTATCTAAATTAGATAATGTAATACCCTCTTTTTATCTTAAAAGACAAAAAACCAACAAATTTTACACTACTTTTTGCAGTCCAGAAGCAGTAGAAGAAATCATCAATTACTTACTATCCTTAGATTATACATTAGAACCCTCACAAAAACTTTTCAAAGTCAATAATAGGCATTTTTACGTTTACTTTACAGAAATCAACGAAAGACTAAATTTAGGTACAGTAGGGCATCACAAACGTTTCCGTTCACATATGCTAAGAAAATTCCATGCAAGCCAGTTATATAATGACGGTATGAGTCTTGAAGATGTAGATAGTCTACAAGGAAGAGGAAAAGACTCCACCCATAGCAGTTACTTTATGGATGATCCAAAAAAATTAAAGAAAAAATACATTGAACATCTTGATGTACTTACAATAAATCTTGATGTGAATAATATTAATATTAAATCTCCAGAATTTGTGAAATTAGAAGCAGAAAATCGTGAAAAAGATGAAAAAATAGAAAATTATGAAAAATTAATTGGGGATATTGATGAAAGATTGCAAAGTTTGGAAAAAAGAAGTAGTGTCGAAGTTCGCAGTTATGATGATTTGTGGAAATAGAATTTTTTGGAGCATTTGAAAAGTAATGCTGATATTATACAATTCGATAATGTTTTGTGTTTTTGCTTGAACACGAAAATTTAAAACCATTGTGTTTTATTTTTTAATGCTGAACAAAAAATTACTAATTAATTAAAATTACTGAACAATTGTTTTTTATCTTAAAAAAATAGTTGAATAAAAATATTTAAATAAAACCAAAAACTAAAATAAAAAACAAGAAAAAAAATTGATGTGATAAAAATGAATGCTCGAAAAATAATTACAATATTCATATTCCTAATAATTGCAACAAGTACAATATCATTAGTAAGTGCAACAGCACCAGCACGATTAAATGCAACAACTGATGATACCATAACTTATTTTGGATATGATACTGCACCTGGAAAAGCAGGATACAATTATGGAATAGACATCGGCGACGACACATACTATTTTGACTGGTTCGGTGAAATGATCATGTCAGAATATAGTCCAATGTTTAGTCAAGTATCTAATTATGATTTATCCAAAATGGATAATGATGTAGACATAAAAAATGCTTTTGGAAATACTGTAGGTGGTTTAAAATACGATACAAATGACAATGAATTCTTTGATTTTAAAGTAGATAAACCATTCAGTTTCACATGGCATGGTGGAGAACAAGTAGGATTAAATGATGATGCAAAAGTCATAGATAAAATTTATGATAGTAATGGGAAAGAATTAAAACTGTAAAAAAAAGGATTTGTGTAAAGTATGTAGGGGGTCACAGAAGCGGCAACTTCTCGTCCCTAATACTGGCTACAAATAAAAAAAGTTCAAACAAGTGAATAGAAAATTTTTTTTAGTAACCATTTTAACTTTTTGTTTGAAGTTATATTAAAATGTTTACTAATTTTTTAAAAATTTTATTAAAAAAGGAGTTATTCTTCTAATTTTTTCACGGTGATTTTTTGAGTTTGTAAATCTATTTCCCACTCTAAAGAATCCCCTTTAGATAGGGATAATGAATCTTTTATCAATTTGGGCACAGATGTTGCAAGTGATCCTCCTTGGCTTTGTAATTTTGTATAATATCTCAATTTCATAGCCTCCTTTATATCTATAATTGTATTTATATATTTATATTTAATAATATTTATATTTATATTTTAAGTTATACTAATTTATACAAAAGTTTATATACTTCAAAGTTTAATAGTTATTTGAAGGAGAAAAAATTGGAACGGCAATTCCAAAAAAATCTTCTTAAAAAAAAATCAAGTGAATAGAAATGACAATATATGTAGTTAATGAGATTGTTATTCCTGAGGTGTACAGTATAAACCGTGGGGAATTTGACAATCCAGAGGAAGCGAAACGTTTCGCTATGGGACAACTATTTGTAGAAGAACATATCCCTGAAGAGAACATCAATATAAAGGAGGTTCTCTTATGAACTCATTCACTTTTAAAGGGGTTACTTATGAAGTGATCCCTAACGGTAATCATTTTACCGTAGTGGATGAAGATGGCTTTGCAATGGTCTGCATCAAAAATGAGTCTGATGCTGAAACGGCTCTTAAAGAGCATGTCATCCATTGTGAGGAATTGTATAGGAGGAATCTATAAATGTCCTCTTTAACTATTTTTAAAGGGACACCGTCTGAAAGGACGGTCACTCCTGAGGAAGTGGAGAATCTTTATAAGCATGCGTTAGATGCTTTTGATGAATTAAATGTTTATAAAGAAGTTCATGAAAAATGGGGTGTTCAGTTATGAGTTGCAAATACAATAACTCCCTTTACTCAACCAATCCTCCAGAGGAGGAAGTTTGCTTTGATTCTTTTGAAGAACTTCTCTTATCAGAGGATTATGAGTCACAAGAAGAACTCAATCATAGATTAAACGAGGAATATTCCCAAGTCTATGAGCTCACCAATGAGCAAATGTTAGAATTTGCTCGTGCAGGAGATGAATATTATGGTGACTAGTGAAGAAATCACTAATATATTCACTAGTCTTGGATATGGTGGATGTTTCAACATCTACGATATCCCTGGAACTGGGACAAAAGCAGCATATGACACTCCATGTGGAAGCATTGCTTTCACAAGGGAATTAAACAATTATGGTGCTTGTGTTAAGCATTTAAGATACAGTACAAGTATTGTACTGTTTAATTGGACTTATATAGGGGAAGCAAGTTTAAAACTTTTAAATAAAAGCTTCCGCTGTTTTAATGGAGTGCCATATGAAAGAAGAACTCATAAATGGGAAGAATGGGGTGAAGCATGTATCGCATAATCCTTTCACTCCTTTCTTTTTTTGGAGGTAAATCATCTCCTGTAAGATTGTATCCGAAACAATCTTTCAGGGAAAAATATGAAGCTGAATTAATATTAGGTGCAGGGGCAATGGTGATAATATTATTATTCCTCTTTGCATTCCTTGTAGTAGGGCCTATGGATCCTTACACTAACGGAGGGTTAGTATGAATTATGATCAGCAAAACAAGTTTTACAATCATGCCCTAAAAATTGTTATAAAAATGGGTGGGTGTATTTCTGCTCATGGAAACTTACATGGTCTTTTCTTATCTGTAATTGTTTTTCATGATAGGGATTATGAGAAAACACGTGATATTATGAATGCCTTACAGGAACTGTATGGTGGTGAAATCCAGTATCATGAATACTGGGTGTCAAAAGGTTTCATTCCACACTCTCAAGCATCTTTGGAGAATATTGAGGAATCTAAAATGTTGGAGATTATTGGTGAGTTACAGGATGATGAGTATTACAGTGTTGATGATGAATACCATGATTTAGAGGGAGGCATTATATGAGTGAAGTTCAGGATTTAAGTCATGATATTGGTAACATGACTATATATGAAAAGCTGGCAAGAATGCAAAATGAAATGCATTATATTGGTTTTAAAAAAACAGGTTCAAATAAGTTTCTTAAAGCGAAATATTTTAAATTAGATGATTTGTTAAAGGAATTAATTCCTTTAACTACTAAGTATGAGACTACTTTAATTTTTAGTTTCACAAGTGATGGTGTGTTAAAGTTAAAGGATTGGGATCCTGAGAAAGGTGAAATTAGTATTCGTGTACCTTTCCCTGAGTTTAAAGTTAGTGATCCTAATAAATTAACTCAAAATATTGGTGGGGCTATTACTTATTTGAAAAGGTATTTGCTGATGGATATGTTCCTGTCTATGGAAGAAGATGAAATAGAAGAAGGAGCAGGGAAAAAAGAAAATATTAATTCTGATGTAAAAAACAGGAATAATAACTCATTTGATGGTATGCCTAAAAAAGAAGTGGATGTGGATGAGGTTTTAAACAAAATAAAAGCACATATTCATAAAAAAGACAGTACAATACCAATCACTCCAGTAAGGATTAATATCACTCGTAGGAATATGCTTAAAAAGAAAGAAATCGATGAAGTTGAAAGTAAAGCTGTTTTCGAATGGTTTAAAAAGCAGGAAAAGGAGGCTAAAGCATAACCTCCAATAATCCTGTTTGTGTAGAATTAGTTTTCGCACAATTTAAAGCATCAGGCAGTACTGGTAGTAATACTGTGAATTATGATGATGTGGATGGTTGGTGGTGTAGCTGTGAAGACTTTCACTACCGTAAACATGAGTGTAAACATATAAGAGAATGTAAAAGAAGAGTGAGATTATGAGTGGGGTTCCTAAAGTGCCTATTAGTTCACGTGTTAAGCCTAGTACTAAGGTTTTGATTGATAAGTCAAAGTATACTTCTGGGGAGATGTTGGATTGGGCGGCTCAACAATTTACTGATGAAAAAGAATTGGTGCGAATTAAAATTATGGATGTGGAAGATAGGATTCAGAATAAGAAGATTGATTTGATTGCTGATGAAATGGAGTTGGAGAATTTGCAAAAAATGTGGGTGAAATTGAATCCTGAATCTGAAGAATGTAGGGAGTTACTTTCTGATTTGGTGGATGTGGAATCTAAGGATTATGCTGAATATTTGTATAATTCTCAAGGTGAGAGGAGTTATACTATGTTGTTGTCTAATAAGACTGCTAAGCATAGTTTGATGAGTGTTGCTAAGGAGAAGGGTTTGCCTAAGGAGGATTTTCTTAAAAGTGTTATTGAGCATTTAAAAATATTGTGTAATACACAGGTGTAATACATTTTTGCGAGTATAGTGGGGTGAAGTGTATTACTGTATTACGAATACTGTAATACAGTTTTCATAGGGATACTTGTTATTTTGTAATACATGGCTGTATTACATTTTTGAGAGTATTATTATTATATTATTATATTATTATTTTAAAAAATTATTAATTAATGATAAAATATCACAATGTTATAAAAAGGTGGAATAATGGAAATAAAAATCAAAATCCAAGATGACATATATCAACAAGCAAAAAACAAACTAGGAGATGAATTTGACAAATTCATCGAAGAACAATGCAAAACAGCAGCAAACATGAGAAGCCAAAAAGAAGAAGAAATACTTAAAAAAATCACAATGCACCAAACTAAACTAATGGATCTACAAGTTGAACTAATCAAAGAACAAAACAAAAACCAATCAAATGTAGAATCTACATTATTAAATGAAGTTATGATAATAGTAAATCGCATTCATACAAAATTAGGCAGTGTTGGTGAAAATCAATTAAAAAATATTAGCAATAATAAAAATGTCCCATTTTTATCAGTGCTAAATCATTGTAAAAAACAAGGATTAACAATCGTACCATTTAATGAAGTGCCAAAAAGGTGATGTGTGTATGGTTGATGATGTGGTAATTTTGGCTCAGTTTGTGAAACTGGGAAGATTACGAAAAAAAGTATTCATGGAATTGGCACAAAAAGAAATTTCTCAAATATGTAAATTAGGAGAAAAGAAAGGGAAGTATTGTACAAGTTCAACTTATCATGCAGTGTATGATTTGATTGATAAAGGTTTAGTGGAGTATGTTGATCCAGATAGTAAAAGAAGAAAAGAGGTACGTTTAACTGATTTGGGTTATAATGTTTTTGAAAAATTAGATATTGTGTGTTGGTGAGGATATAATGGGTAAAGTAGTTTTTAATATTGTTGAAACTGATTATGATGTTAGTAAGGATGAGGAAAAGTATCAGAAATTCAGGAAAGATTATCTTGAGAATTTAAGTGTAGGTGTTTCTAGGTTGCAGGAGCAGTATGGTTTGACTAGTTATAGGAGAGAGAAATTTATAAATCGTATCAGGTGTGAGGATCATGTTAGGCGTCGTAGTAATGGCAGATTTACTGTTTTAGAAAAGGTGGAATCATGAATAATGAAGAAATTAATGAATTAACTGCTAAGATTGAGTCTTGTTGGGATGAGAATAATCCTGGTGATGTAAGAAGTTTTGATGAAAGGTTAAAACAGGAATTAACTCATGAGGAGTATGAGTTAATAACAAGTTGGGGATGAATAAAAAAATGACCACTCCAATCGAAAAACAATTCAAAATAATAAACGAACGCTACAACAAAACCAAACAACAAGTATTAACAAAACAAAATAAACTACAAAAACTCAGTAACACCTTATACGAAGTAATAGATAAACACTACACAGAAGCAATAGAAAGCAATAATAAAACAGCCATTATCCAAGCAGAAACAGAACTAACACTAATAATAGAAATACTCAACGAAATAAGAACAAACTAAAGAGGATGGGGGTTAAAACGATTTAAATCAAAACCCCCTATTTAAAACTGTAAAACGAGGGAAAATATGCATAAAAAAAGAATAATTAAAAAAGATATAGACCATCAGAATATTGGTGGTAAAGAATTTGTTATTGAAGAGGAATGGGATATTGATGATGTGGTTTTTAAAGGATTGTTTGCTGGTAATTGGGCTTGTAGAAATTTTTTAGACCGTAGAGATATGTCAGAACTTGGTAGTAATAAACCCAAAGTTTATTATGGAAAAGTTGGTTGTTTGGGTTATATTATCGCTGAAGATGAATTTGAAAGTATAGAGGAATAGGAATCTAATCAGAATGGTGGGGAATTAAAATGATAATAGAATGTAAGAAAAAACCAAAGGATTATGAACCAGTTAAAGGAAATGAAACAAAAATAGTAATACATGTATTAAATCATAATTATTATGATCATATTTTATGGGAAAATGAGAGGCCTAGAAATAAGTCTCGTATTTATGTGACGAAGTTTAAGGGAGAAGGGAAGGGCAATTTAACTTTAAAGATGAGGGATTTCTTTAGATTAAATGATGATGGGAGCATAAGCAAATTTATGGGAGAAGTTCAGTCTACAGAGTATGTAGCCGTGGAATTCGAACCAGATAGAAGTTGGAAGGTGCTTAATTGGATTTATAACGCTCCAAATATTTCAGAAAACTTTAAACGCACCGTAGGTGACAACCCACCTCATAACCGTTATCTACAATTAGGTTCGGTTTATCTAGAAATTGATGAATGTATATTAATTTTCGAAAAACAAACTAACAGATTAATTGAGATATTGCCTGGAACATCTGCAGATATGATTGATGTTTTACAAGAAAATGGGTATTACATTACTAAAAAAGACCCATTATGGAGTGTGGAATAGATGAGGGATGAAAAAAATGAGATGAGTAAATGTATGTATATGCAGTTGCGTTTAACTATTTCTGATTTTGAGAAAATACCTCAAAAATTAATTTGCAATGAAATCAAAAAAGCAGCAAGTAGAACATACCTAGTAGAGTATAGTACTTGGCGGGAAAAAGTAATGTATAATGGGAAAATAATGAGTTTCACAATGCTTGTTTTTGAAGTGAAAAAAAATATTTTAAGCAATTGGAGAGGGGTAAATGGTGGGGAAATGTAAATGGTGTGGAAAACCATTCACAAAAACACATAATCGCCAAATGTACTGCAGTAATTACTGCAGGAAAAATGCCCGCAGGGAACAACAAGCGGAGTATAGTAGGACATATCGGAAGAAATATAAAGGTATGCTTCCAGATTCTACATTATATGGTTTAGGTAGTGGCAGGTTGGGTAGCCATACTTGTTATAATTGGCGGAAGGAGTATAAGAAGATTCAGAATGAGTATGTTTTTTTGAATATTAAACCAAAAAGGGAGAAACTGAAAACATGATATTTGGAGATTTAAATTTAGGGATTGATGAATTCTTTGTAGGGATGACTGGACCTATTAACCCTGCGGCAGTTTTTATGATACAATATGATAGGAAGAAAGGTAATACTCGGCAAATACTTGATTTTATTAATAAAGAGTATGTCGAAGAGTATTCTTATGATGTGTTACTACCACATTATGAACGGACATATAATAAGGGACATGTTTCAGGTTTGAATATACTTTTCACTGAGGAGTTTATTAATAATCCTGATGTAAAATTATGTTTTAATGAAACGGAACCTTTTACATTAAAACATAATGATTATTTGATGTTTGTGATTTCTAAGGATAATAAGTTATATGTTAGTACTGTTACGGGAAAGGAAGCGAGATTTTTGGTTAATGAGAGGATTGTGGATTCTAGGCTATCATTTGATTAATTATTTTTCCTACTATTTTTTTTCTACTTTTTTCTTTATTTTTTTTGGTTAAAAATTCCACTTTTTTTTGGTAAAAATGGGATTTTTTCTTTGATTTTTGCATTTTTTTTCTACTTTTTTCTTTTTTTCTTACTTCTTTTTTTTGGGGGGTGTGTTGATGTATGGTGTTTGTTTTGTAGCCAATAAAAAAACACTTATTTTGTTAATTTACCTAGGGTAAATGAACTTTTTTTGTAATCTTTATTAAAAAAAGGTTAATGACAGTATAACCTGAAGACGTTGCAGATATATAGAAAAGTAGTTTGAAGATATTGGCTTATTTGTGGGTTTAAGATGAATATAAACTTTTTTTAAATTTTTTTTGGTATGAAAATATGGTCTAAAAAAACTCCAATATGGAAAAGTATTACTGAGTAATACTTTTTTCTTAAAAAAACAAGCCATACTCTTTAGAAATCATGAATTAACTAATGTAGCAAGCAGTTATATTTATTAAATGAGTTATAAGTAGATAAATATTTCTTGTTTGCAAATATAATCAGTTATACTTACAGCATAAAAGATTTTTAAAAGACCATTTTTCTAATTGCTCACAGTATATTATGAAGGAGAGTTTAAAAAAAAATATTTTTTTTAAAGGGAAAAAAATAGTTGTATTTTTTTTGTCATATTGTCATTTTGTTAAAAAATATCACATTAAATAAAGCATGAAATCTAAAATTTTTAAAAACATGAAACATGCAAATATTGAATGTCCAGAATGTAATTGGAAGCGGAAACAAAGGAAAAAACAAGAAAAACATTATATGAATCATCATACATCTTGTTATATTAAGTTTCCTGAACCCCCTTTAACTGTTTTGGATGAATCTCGTGCAGAATATAATTGCACAAACTGCGGGTGTGTATTTCCCTTAAAAAAATAAAAAAAATAATCCCTCCTTTTTTTAAAAAAGATAGAAATGTTGGTAGTAGCTTTTTTTTTCAAATTACATGAATTTTTAGTACCCAATATAAAAAGTTGAGGGTGCAACTCCCTCCACCAACAAATGTTGAGGTAGCCTAGTCTGGTAGGGCGTTAGACTGCTAATCTAATGATGTAATATCTCGTAGGTTCAAATCCCATCCTCAACGTTTTTTAAAAAAATAATTTTTTTTTATATATTCATATTCATCATATTTTTTTCCAATCCCACACAAAAAAAATGAGGTGAAAAAACACATGGAATTAAACAACAAAACAATCTTAATAGTTGGAATAATAAGTATTGCAATACTAGCATTATACTTTAAAAATAATGAACTAGCAGCAGCTGCATTAGGGGGTCTTGTAGGATACCTCAGTAAAGACATACCAACACAAGATGTGATAAACGATGAAAGAAGAGAATACTAAATCATATTGTATTCAAGAAGCCCGTATCAGCAAAATAGAAACACGACTAGACAACAAACACCAAGACCTACAAGAAATCAGAGATGATATACAACACGACCAAGAACAAATACAAGAAATACTTGTAGCACTAACACAACTAACTACTACATTAAAAGTACTACAATGGGTCATAGCATTCCTAGCAACAATAGCAGGAAGCGGAATACTCACAATGATACTAAAATAAAAGGTGAAAAAATGACAAAACCATGGGAAAGACAAAAAGGAGAATCAAGCAAAAGCTTCGCATGGTTTGAAGTATACCTAGACCTAGGAGCAAGCAGAAAACTACCCAAAGTCATAGAAAAAATAGAATCCATGACTGAAAAGGACCGAGCAAGTAATGATTCTGCTGAAAATATTATCCCTTTACCTACATATGACCAGTTGCAAAATCAGTCAAAGAGATGGCATTGGACGAAACGTACAAGAGCTTATGATAATTATTTGAGTAATTTGCGAAGACAACAGAAAGAAGAAGCATATCTTCAATCTGAAGATAGGTTGATTAAAATTGGTGAGGACCTGGCAACTGCTGTTGAAGAAGTAGTTGAAGATTTAAGGTATACTTCAGCTGATGAATCAAAAGCAACTAGTGTTGCCCATGCAGTATCTTCAGCATCAAAGGCTTATGATAATGCAGTTAAAAACATCAGGTTACTATATGGTCGTAGTACTGAAAATAAAGAAACAAATGCAGAAGTCAATCTAGGTGCAGAAGTAGATACTAATCAACGTGTTGAAGTAGATCTTACAAGTGATAGTTTCATGGAAAATGAGTTAGAATACATGAAAAAATTAATGGATAAAAAATGATTGCAACAAAACCAGAACAAGAACAATTTCATGGTCCTATGGGTATCGGTCGATGGAGTGTCTATATTAACGATGGTTTCTGGAAGCCGAGGAATTTTGATGTATTAATTATTGAATTGTTGCAATATGCTTTGCAAGGCAGAGTATCAAAGATATTACTGGGTGTCCCGTCCAGACATGGGAAATCTACATTAATTTCAAAAAACTTTGCTTCTTATTTTTTAGCACATTTCCCCAATGATAAAATCATTTTAAGCTCGTATTCACAAGGCTTAGCAAGTGAATTTGGGGGGCAAGTAAAAAATGTAATAAACCATTACGGCTACCTATCACCTTACAATGTAAAATTAGCTACAGATAGTAAAGCTAAAAACAAATTCAACATTGACCACCCATACAGAGGACAAATGTTAGCTGTAGGTGCTGGTGGAGCAATACTTGGTTTTGGTGCAGGATTATTCATAGTTGATGATCCAATTAAAAATATTGCTGATGCAGAAAGTAAAGTCCTGCAACCAAAACTTCGGGACTGGTTCGAATCTACTGCAAAAAGCAGATTAGAAAAAAGAAGTAATGGTTTACCACCAATAATGATTGTAATTGCACAAAGATTACATTTAAATGATTTACATGGAATTATCCGTAAAATAGAACCAACCATCACAGCTAATGAAGCATTCACTATTTTAAGAAATGGTGGAAGTATTGACCCTAATGTATGGGTTGATTTGAATATTCCAGCAATATGTACAAATCCAGAAACCGACCTGTTAGGAAGAAAATTAAATGATGTATTATGGGATGAACAAAGAGATTACAATTGGTTAATGGCCGAAAAAAAATCAATGGGTAGCTATTTATTCAATGCAATATATCAAGGCGAACCACAGGAAAGAGATGGAAACATCTTTAAAAGAGAATGGTTTGAAGACCCTGTTACTGGCAGATTAACCTGCACCATACCAGCACAACAAGTACCCGAAGATTTGCCTGAATTAAGATATTGGGATTTTGGTGCTAGTGGTGATGATGGAGATGCAACTGCAGGAATGAAAACAAGTTATGATGGTGAATACATGTACGTCCGGGACATTGTTAATGGAAAGTTCACCAGTCGGGATGTTTTAAAACATTTCATGCAAACCGCAAAAAATGACGGTAAAGCCTGCCGTATCAAAATAGAACAAGAACCTGGAGCGGGAAGTAAAACATTAATACAGAAATTCCGTCAGGAGAAAGAATTAAAAGGTTACCATATTCGGGGAGATAAAGTGAAAACAGCTAAAAATATTAGAAGTTTTGAATTAGAAGCATTAGCAGAAGACCGTAAAATATTACTTGTTCAGGCACCTTGGAATCAATTATTAGTGGATCAATTAGTTTCTTTCACTGGAAAAGATGGTGGAACAGATGATATTGTAGATGCTTGCACAGGTTCTGCTAGACATTGGAAACGTCCAAGAAGGAGAATTAGAGTATGAAGAAAAATAATCGAAAAAGTGAAAGTTTCATAGTCACCGACACTGGAGAATGGGTAGACAGCACAATACTAGAAGAATACAAAATATCAGCAAAAGCAGACATGGATGCTGATGGAAGTAAACAAGTACATGAAGAAGACTGGGCATATGGAGATTATATTCTTGCACCGAAATATGACCCCAAAAAATTAATTGATGTACTTGATTTGAACAGTTATCATAGAAATTGTGTAGATGTAGTTGCCCGTGACAGTTCAGGATTAAATTACAGTTTCCAACCAAAAGAAGAAGGAAACGAGGAAATATTTGATAATCCTCTTGTTGAAGAATTTTTGGATAATATTAAGCCATCTATTAATACTTTATTATACCTGCGAATGTTTGACCGTAGAGCAATAGGTTATGGTGCTATTGAAGTTATACGTGAGAATACTAGTGACTCTCAGGTGATAAACTTAACACATATTCCAGCACATACTCTTCGCCGTGCAGCGGATGGGTATCGTGTACAGCAAAAAATAGGTACAAAAACCGTCTGGTTTGTCATATATGGTGGAACATACTATGGTGAACAGGTAGATGTGCATGCGGACACAGGTGAAATCTATGAATATAATACTTTACCTGAAGAAGACAAAGCAAATGAATTACTATGGACACAGGAATATGCTCCTGGAACGAATTATTATGGAAGACCTCCTATTGTAGGTTCATTAGCTGCAGTAGCAGGAGATTTGTCCCGTGCAAGATACAATAACAGTTTCTTCAAAAACTACGGTATGCCTACATTTGCAGTAACAATCACAGGAGATTTTGCAGATTACGAAAAAGACCCTGAAGATGAAGATTACGACCCTACTAAAACATTAAAATATCAAATTAACCAACAATTGCAACAAGTTATCAGAAACCCACATTCTGCAATGTGTATTACAATCCCTTCCGAAGGAGAAGAAGGAAATGTAGATATTAATATACAACCTTTAAGTGTTGAGCAAAGAGAAGCAGATTTCCGTTTATTCCGTACAGATAATCGTGATGAAGTCATACATGCTCATCGTGTAGACCCATCCAGGATTGGAATTTATGATAGTGGGAATCTCAATGGAACTAGTGCAAAGCAAACTGATAAAGCATACACAGTCAGTACAATTGCTCCAATTAAAGCAGAAAACGAGTATGATATTAACACATTATTAAAAAATGAATTTGATTTAACTGATTGGAAATTTGTACTTTCTGATATGGATCCTAAAGATTTTACAAGAGATATTGATGTTATTGAGAAATTGTTTAATATGGCTTCAATCACACCAAATCAGATTATTAAACTTGTTGGAGATAAGTTCGGTTTAAGTCAGGTCACAGATAATGCTTATCTTGATGAATATTACTTGAATGGTGTTCCTTTAGACCAGGTTTGGCAACAAGCAGCACAAAATAATACGGAATATGCAGATTCAGTATTAAATGCGTTAAATGATGAAATAGTGGGGGAGGCTACAAAGTATGATGAAACAGAAGAGTCTGGAGAATATGGCTTGGATGTCCAGTACAGCACAAAAGCAGATACAACATTTTCAGACAAAATCAGACGAATTATCACTAGCAGAATCAAAACTTAAATTGAAAGTATCGCTCATTTTTCAGAAAATGCAGGATAATATTTTCAAAAATTTACGGGAGTATTATCAGCCAACTGTTTTATTTCAAGCTCATGTTGATCTTATTTTGGAACCTATTCATGAATTGCATAAATTGTATTATGATAATGTTCTTGAGTCTAAACAATTCATATACCAGAAAGGGTATGAGTTGGCAGAGTTAGAAGTGTTGAATAAAATACAAGAACATGTGAGTATGAAAAGTGACACTTCACCCATATTTCATCCAGAAGATTTAAGCAGTCTTTTAGAAAAAGACCAATTGTTTGGTACAAGTAAATCTGCAGCAGCGAAACTTGAAAAAGATACTTTCAATGCTTCACAAAAAACCCTAACAAGAGTAGATAAAGACATAAACAACATTCTAGTTGATTCTTATCGGGAAGGAGTCGGGTATAAAGAAGTTGGAAGACGATTAACTAAAAAATTTAATCAACTGAAAACTTTTGAAGCTGAAAGAATAGCTAGAACAGAAACACATTCTGCACATGAATTGGGAACAATGCAAGCATTTGAAGATTTGGATGTTGAATATTTGCAATGGGATGCCCATTTGGATAATCGTGTGCGTGAAACACATGAAGAAATCAATGGGGAAATCATACCATTAGGGGGAACTTTTAGTAATGGTTTAAAGTATCCAGGGGATAAAAATGGTCCAATTAAAGAATGGATTAATTGTAGGTGCCATGGTGTGCCGTATATTTTGCCTCCTGGGGCTATTGCTCCTAATATGCCTTATTTCCGTGAAAGTGATTTAATATATGTAAATCAACCAAAACTCGAAATAAACAAAGCAGTTAATACAATTGAAAATAAAGTTGAATCTCCAATATGGAATTTCACATTACAAGATGAAAAAAGATTAACGAAATTAGAATCTGAAAAAATAGGTTTATTGGATCCTCGGAGAAAAGAACTTAAATTTTTGCAGTACAAAAGAGAGCTCCGTGAACTATTTGATGAAGGAGAAGAAATACTTCCAAAACATCAACAAAAATATGATAAATTATTAAAAGCATTTAATGAAACTAAAATATCACAAACAACGAAACCAGCACATATTTTTGATGATAACTTTGAATTTACTCCTGAAGGACGTGCATATTACCGCAACCTTAAAATGAAGAAAAAATCAGGAGAAATTAATTCTGATGAAAAAAGAGAATTGAAAGAATTAATGGAAAAAAACAATTTTGGAAGTACATACAGACAGTATAATTCAAATGAGCAATTAAGTTATGAAGACAGCAAAAGATATATTAAAACCTATTACAAGTACGGTGAAAAATGGGGTTTATCGTTAGATACTTCTAAGTTCAGCTTAATGTCATCTAAAAGACAGCAAAAATTAACTAATTTTAATGGGGCTGTGGAAGAGCTTTCTTCAAAATTTAAAATAACTGGTGCTGAAGAAAAAAGGTTTAATAATCTTTTATTAAAACGTTTATTGAATGAAGGTAAATTAGATGTAGATGATGCTAAGGAATTACGGTTTTTATATAGCAAACAAAGGTTCAATTATCTTTATTCCTTAAATAAACAAGATAAAGGTTTAGATTATGAAGCATACAGAGAATATTCTAAATTGTTTAGAAAGTACAAATCAAAATTAAATTTAAGTGATGATTTATTAGATATCTATGTATCTGATTATAAATCTAAAATACCTTTAGATAAAAACACAAATTACTTTAAAACATTCAAAGGAACTGATGATGAGGGATTACTTCCTGATGGATCTAATATAAAAGATTATTTCACTATTGATGCTCGGGATATGACTCCTCGTGAAAAAATCGTGGCGGAAAGATGGTTAGGTCCAGATTACAGAATGTTCACTGATTTTGATGTTGTTTGTAATAGGGATGTTGAAAGGTATGCTAAATTCGTATATAACTCAAGATTTGCATATGAAAAGTATGATACTTGGGAAAAATGTTTAGATTTGGCGAGGGATATAGCCTATGATACAAAAACATTAGATAATATCCTAAATAATCAACTTAAACAAAGCTTGACATTATGGAGGGTTCAAGAAGGACATTTCCTGGATAGTACAAAAGTGGGGGATATAGTTGATCTTCCAGATTTCAGGTCTTCATCAATCTCTAAAAAAGGAGCGTTATGGTTTAGTGAAACTAATGACAAACCGATGAAGTATATTTTTGAAATTGAAGCTCCAAAGGGGACAAAAGGAGCATTTTTAGCACCAATCAAACAAGGACAAATTGCAAATCCTACTAACATACATTATGGTGAGAATTATGCTAATGAAATGGAGTTCTTATTAAAAAATTCAAAAGTGAAAATTGTTGCATTTGATGATAAAAAAATTAAAGGAGCTCTTGGAGAGGAGTTAATTCATGTTAAATTAAGAATAGTTGATTCTGGAGGTAAAAAGGAGTATAATAAATTTTTACTTGAAAAACTTAATAAATTGCCTCAAAATAAGAAATACGCTAAATTAGGTCCTATTCTTAATCGTGCACAACAGAAGAAATATGTTGATTTAGTAAAAACTGAAGAACATTTATTAAATCAAATAAATTCAACATTTGATGAAAACGAATTAAGAAAACTTAATAAACAGTTAAACAATGTTTCTAATGAAAAATTAAAATATGAAAAATTAATTTACAATCCTAAACCTACAAATACTGTTACCGAAGTGGATAAAGCAGCATATAAAATTGACACACAGGACATAGGGTATGATATAGATAAGTCTATTCTTGAGAGTAAACAGATTGCAGCTCAAAAAAATATTGCCTGGACACCTGAGGAAAGAGCTGCTATAAACAGATATTACAGTGTGGAACATTGGCAAGTGAATGGTTATATTAAAAATTCAAAGGAATATGGGGACCATGTTACTCCATTATCTAAAAAAGAAAGAAAAAAATTTATTAGAGAAGTAAAACAAAATATAGAGCATATAGATTCTGCAATGGCAAAAACTGAAGGTTTGAGTCAAAAAACAACATTATATCGTTATGGAGAGTTTGATGCAGATTTAAATAATGGTGATGTAGGAATATGGAATGAAGTTACAAGTACTTCCTTCCAGGAAAGTAGTGCTAAAGGATTTGATGAGGGAATTAGGTATAACATAACAATTCTTGCAGATGAAGGTCAAAAAGGGATTGCTGCTAATGATTCAAGATTTTCATCATTTACTCATGAACACGAATTTACTTTGCCTCGTAGACAAAAATATGAAGTTATTGATGTGGATCATAAGAATAGAACCGCAACAGTATTATTAATTGACTAAAAAAAGGAGATGATTAAAATGCAATGGTATTATAGTAAAATAGAAGATAGGGCTAAGGAATTAGAAAAATACCCAGGATATCTCCCAGCTATTGTGAGAATGGGTATAAATATATCTAATTGGTATGATTTTTTAAAAGAAAAAGGATTATATGAAAAAGTCATGGATGAAATGTATAAGAAAAAATATATTTCAGTAGATGAAGGTTTTGAAGACTTCAGACAATGGGTTAAAGATAATCCTGAATATTCTGATTTTATTGATGAAAATAGTACTCCTGAAATTGATGATTATTCAGATATGCGTCCTG
>OLQU01000062.1_pt1 | contig 98169 bp, 174 predicted proteins | sample 1672271 | NCBI WGS metagenome assembly OLQU01 (sample SAMEA3136666, study PRJEB25190) | human gut metagenome | biome: human gut; feature: human-associated habitat; material: faeces | place: Austria | collected 2013 | reverse complement strand
CACTTTAGACTTGAAAGACGGTATCAATCTCATATACCTCATCCCTTATACGTAAATTCTTTTGCGGCACGCTAGTTACGGTAGCGCACAGGATTGGCTCCTGCTCCCTGGTAATCAGTCGGATCATGGATCTGCACGTAGCTTCACTCCCCGGATCATTGCATGTCCAGCCTTCATATCTTTACTTTGTATAAGTATGTACCATAATACGGTTATCCTTACATTAGTATCAGTAATTACTCCCTTTATATTATGAACCAGTTATCATAAAAACACTAGAGTTAGCCTATTTTTCCAATCAGGACGCATAATTGCGTTTTTGTATAAAGCGAGGTTGGAGCCCGCTTGTTGCGTTAGTCAGCCATAAAGTATGTTCAATAATCCTTTTCCAAGGGATTATTCAAGAGCCCTTTGCTCTTGTTTCAGCATCGTGTTCATATTCCTTCTTGAGTCACATCTTGATTGACGCATACGAATATAGAGATTTCGTTCTCTTTTTGAGGATTAAGGACTTTATCTTTTACAGTTTTATTTGTTTATTGCTGCGATTCAGTCTCCTCTTGTTTGAATTAATTTGTAACTAGGGTATCTTCTTGTTGCTCCTATATTACGGGTTCTTCACTATTAAATCACCAGACGGTTCTCATATTAACAGCGCAGGCTATTCACCCTCTCCTGCTTTCTTATACCTTTTTCACCAGCATAAGTTATTATCCTACCTTTTGAGTATCTTACGGTGTTAGCCGCTACGAAGCATCTCATAACTACTTCTTACATATTCTCGGATTCTGTCTTTTTTTGGGCTATGTATAAATGAATACAAACTCCCTGACGCAGTAGTACTTAAAACTTCCTCCTGTGACTGCCGGAGTGATTTACGCTACAGTTTTACTCCTCTCGAACTGTGATATAATTATAGTATTTATATAGCGGTTATTATCATTAACTTTTTTCCGCTGAGGGTTTATCTTTCCCTACACTAAGTTGCTCCGGTTTTATATAGAAAATTTCTCCTGAAGATAAGTTAATATTTGCAACTATTTTCTTACCTCTGCATATATCTACTATGCCGTTTTTTATATCATTACTACTGATATAATCAACTGGATCCATTTGTCCTGGGTCAAAACCGTCCAAGCGAACACAAATCTCACTTACAGACAAACGTAAGTACTGCTCTACGAATAAGATATTCTCGCAACTAGCTTTAGCTTGTACCTGAATTAAGTTAGTACTTTGTCCTTGCACAATAAAGTAGTTTGATTGGTCTATTACGAAATCTAAATTTCGTCTAGCTTCTTTAATGTTACGTATGATACGCGATAGACGTGCCATACTATTTAACATAATGCAATTTTTCTTATTCATCACTATTGTTTTTTAGTAAAAGGAGAAAGTGGTTTTACATCCTCTGGTAGGTTAGCTATACTACTTACCTTTGGAAATCCTGTATTTACTTCTTTTACTTTAGTTTTGTATTTAACTATAGGTTTTATTTCTCCCGTAGTTGTTACATTTACAATTGCGTCCGTTGTTCCATTTACGGATACTTCGTGGGTACTAATATCTACTGATACATTAATTGTATCTATACCCGCGGACTTTTTCTCTTCTGTTTTAGAATGTGTCATAGACATTAATTCTAAATATGAAGGAATAACAGGCTGAGCCTGTACTACTTCAGTAGTATTTACTAAATTCCAGCCAATATAAATACTTGCAAAGAATATTAGTACTACTGATACGATTCTACTATTCATTTTGATGATGATTTAGTGAATAACTTTCTAAAGGTAATAATTTGTTTCCAAATTTTAAGGATCTGACTTAGCTTTTTTTTTCAACCTTATCCTCTTTTGGAGGAAACTCTCCTGTAGTAGGAGTAATTATGCCTTCTTCGTATTCTGCAAGACGATCCATAGGATCACGATACAGATTGATAATCTGACCTATCTTCATACGAACTTCATCTTTAGATGGATGTTGTCCTTCTGGAAAATAGTTCTGACTTACAAGATCAAACTGCTTTTTTGCAAGTTTAAGTGCTTCTTGTTGTTCACTGTAGTCTTTATCTCCTGGTTTAGATGTTACACCGGCAGAAATAGTATTGAATAAATCATCAATATACTTTCTACCAACATTTCCAATTACTGCTTGAAGTGCTTTATCGTCAGTTGCCTTCAAATTTTCATCACTCTTAAGCTTATAACGGAAGTTTTCTTGCAACAATACCTTTAAAGTACTTGCAATCTGTTCTTCACTCCAACCACATGGTGCCATATGTTTATGTAGTAAGGAATGAGCGGAGACCGGAGAACCTTGTGCAGCAGTATATAAATATACTGTACGTCCAAGACCATTCATTAGCGGAACACTATTGATAATACGGAAGATCTCTTCAATCCACTCTGCTACAGTACGATTGTCAAGTTCAATCTTCTTTTCCGCATTATCTTCTTTGTTAATACAGTATACACGATACCATTCAACTGTGTTAACAATATTAGTTGCGATATTGCGATCTTTACGCATAAGGTGATCTAGGACAGCAGCTAATTCTTCAAGAGAATTGATGTCCTTAGGATCAAGCGAGATAGGTTTTGCAGGAGCCTCAGCTTTGTTTTCCTTTAACTCTTCAGGAATTTTAGTATCTGGAGAATTGAAATCAATTGCTAATTGACCTTCATTCTCTTTTCCCGGAAGTGCTTTAGGTTCAGCTAAAGTAATGCCAAGAGAATCTGCAATATCCTGCAATCGGAAGATCTGTTCAGCCGGTAGCTTACATACAAACTCACCAGCAGCAGATCGTTCTGCAAATTCATTCTTGATATCAATCATTCCAAGCAACCATACTGCGTCGATAGATCGAGCTGTATTTGCATATGATTCTGGACTTTGGTTCTTATACTCTTCATTATTAATGAATCGTTGATAACCAACATACGCAAGCATTGCTTTCGCATCAGCAGAAGAGCGATTAGATCCAATAGGGATTCCATTTCCTATTGCAGGGATTTTACCAACTTTTTCTTCCACTTCTGGAATTATTGTAGGAATCTTTGGACTCTTCTTTCCTTTATCAGCCGTTTGTTGGGTAGGCTTCTTTTCTTCCTTCTTCTCCTCTTTCTTAGTTTCTTTCTTAGAAACTTCCTGATTCTTTTCCTGTTTAGGGTTTGCTGCAGGTTTTGGAGCGGGTTTCTTCTCCTGGGTTGCTGAAGTATTATCAGCTACTTGCTGAGTATCCTCAGCTTTACTGTTCTCTGATTTAGCATCAGCTGATTTTTTGTCAGCTAGACTTACTTTTGTTGCAACTTTTGCTGCATTTCCTTCTTTATTATTCTTTGGTTTTGACATTTTGATAATGCTTTAAATTGTTAGTAAATAAGTTAATTTTAATAGTGTTTTTAGAGAGGTCAACTATCATCCTCTATGTCAGGTGAATCTCGTCCCTTAGTGATATGATTGCTAACTAATATGTCTGACATAAACGGTTCAGTAAATAATGCAATGTAACTCACAGCTCCTGGACGGCTAGTAGAACCTTCTGTCACTGTTACTACGCACTGTGTGCATGCATCATTTCCGTTGTCAACAATATCAATTAGCTGAGTAATAGAAGCTGTTACTCCTGTCTTTTTAGACTGTTTTACAGCTTCTTTACTCAACATACCTACTAATAGACCAGCCATAATGGCAGACATAAATATCCACCACATTTTTGTACTACGAAAAATTCGAGTACAAACAAATGCTACTATAAGTAACACAATAATCCATGCTGCTGTCATAATTAGTAAATTTAGTTGTTGTTTAACAATTGTTTTAATTTATCTCTAGCTTTATTAAGCTGAGATTTTACTTGAGACTCAGAAAGTCCCAATTGTTCAGAGATTTCTTTGTAAGACAAACCTTGAACAGTTCGTAGTTCAATTATATTTCTGTACTTAAAACGAAGTCGCGACAAGGCACTATCTAGAGCATCACTTGTCTCTGCAAAGACATAATCGTCTTCTGGAGAGTAACTGGCCTGGTTACTCAATTGCAAAGAGTTGGCATCGTCGTCAATCCAATAGTTCGCTTTTTCTTTTTTCATACGTCTGATATAATCAATACTACTATTTATAGCTATAGTTTTTAACCACATTTCAAATGAAATATTGTTAACATAACTATCTAGCTTACTAAAGGCTTTAATAAATGTAATAGATAATAAATCATCTGCTACATCTCTATTCTTTACTATATTGTATATAGTAAGATATATAGTTCTTTCAAACCTATTATAAAGCCTTGTAAAGGCAGATTGTTTGCCTTCTCTCGCCTGTTTGATCAGTTCAAAAATCTGTTGTTTTTCTAAATCTGTCATAATTACGGGCTTTAGTAGGTATAAGTTCGATCAAAAACTTATACCTTTAGAGACAATAGGATTCGCGCGCATCTCCTATTGGTATCAGGCAGCTCAAGCAATTACTATCTCGCGAGCACTTAAGGGAATCTCACCCACATCCTTTATCTCTTAGTGAATATAGGGCTAATCAAAGCCCTATATCCTAGAATGGTACACCTACAATCCAGCGGCAGTACCAATCTATATAGCTTTGATAGAATTGCTTATAAGAATCCCATATACACTCCATAAATTCTCTTTTTAAATCAGGAGATAGAGTATTAGGTGATATCTTATTAATCATTCCACAAACTATTCTTATTCTCACGTCTAAAGTAGATTTTTTTTCACAGTTTATTTTACATAATACATTAGTATCAAACCAATATATTATATGATTAATTGGTTTAGTATCTCTGAAAGTTTTGTTCTTAACTTCTTTATCTCCAAGGTTAAGAAAAATTCTCCAGCTTTCTCTCCAATTAAACTTTTTGTACTGTATTCCCCAAGGAGTATATGCTCGATTAGTTAAACTATATGCGACCATGTTTCCTTAGTTTATTGATAATCTGTAACACAATAACGTGAGCTTGTGGTATAGACCATTCTGTTTTACTTACGATATACATTTTGGTTGCCCATATTCCTTTACCAGGAGTACGAGCGTCTTCAATATATCTTTGTGTGAAATCCTCAAATTGTTCATCAGTTATGTCTGGCATTTTAACTCCTCGAGTTGATTTACGACGAGAGGGTAGATCACAAACCTCTGAGTATTCATATTCAAAGAATATGAATTTATCAGGTTCTGTTAATACTGCTTGAATCTCATAAGATTCTTCAGTAACCACATGAAATAATCCTTTTTGAATAAGGTCATTCATTACTAACGCATTTGGTATACGTAGCATTGGAGCTTCACCAATAACATTTGCGAGAAGTTCAAAATCTTCTCCTATGATACGGTAAATTCCAGGATGATTTAGTTTCATAGTTTATTCAATTCTTTTCTAAAGTTATCTACTACACCTGCTACTTCATATTGTTTAAGTTCAGGATATAATTTCATAATCTTGGCAATTGCCTCGATGTCTGAGCGGCAAGAGTTTAATAATTTGATAAACTCTGTTTTTTCATGTTTGGATTCAAACCAAGCAAAATATCTTATCTGCATGCTTCTATGTATTCTTTGATTTTATCATCTAATACCTTCCATTTATTTAAATCAATATCTGTTGCATCTACTAAATAGTATATTGCACAAGTTGATCTAAATACACCACGAATGTAGTTTATTCCCTCTTTATAATGATATTTATTCTTATAAATTCTGGGAACATTTGCATGTAGACGAGTTATTAACTCTGTCTTCATCTTCAGTTCAGTTGCAGCTTTCTCCCAAGATTCTGGTAGATTAGCTCTAATAAAGTTCATTAATCCCATTTCAAATTAATTTATTGATTAAACTTAATTTATTTGTAGCATTAGAGGGATTTGAACCCTCTACAGCTCTTACGTCTGATCTAGCCTGATATGCTTAACCTCACTAATTTTTAAAGTAGACTTAACTACCGGCTAGTTACAACCGGGCTTTTTACGACATTAGCTTAGCCGTTCAGATTACTTCACGCTACTAAGCGTGTATAATCCATTACATAACTTGTATTGCCAGTTATCTGCTTATTGACCTATTCTACTTCACATTGTTGCAATCAAAACCACAATACCCCGAATCTACCGTTCTAAGATTTAAGAACTTGGCGCACGGTAGAACACGATCAAATACCCTAGTTCTTTTCCTTAGTATTGCTTTGAAGCTCTAGGTGAGCGTGGAGTATGAGGGAGTCGAACCCTCGTCTTACAACTGATTCATAGACCTAACAGTCAATTGTGGCTATGTAGGCGACCAAACCTACATAGCCTTTGGTCTTTTAAATTATTTTACTTATAAGTTTTGATAACTGATCATTTATAGACTAGTACAGAAGTATTACTACTCAACATTTGCTATAATGTTTGCCGATTTGATATCATAAGAATGCTATTTGCATAATATACTCTTTGAGTATAGATTCAATACTATATATTGCGCAATTATTATAATACATCCTCACGATCTTAGGCACTTGATCAGTGGCACGTTTTCTAGTCCAACTCCAGTATTGAATAGTTCTCACTATCGTACATTTGTTTGTTTCCTGTCAATTCAGGATGAAGCTGCTTATTATAGATACCGATATACATGGATCTCACCATTTGCTTTCAATCTTCTTCGGATTCTCTATAGAATTAATATCTCTATTATTCAAGTATCTTTCCTGGACCTTGTGTGGCTATTATCTTCCGACGATTGCATCGTCATAACGCCAACTGTATCTTGCTTCCGGATACTGGTTGTCGAGTGCATCACAGGTTTCCTCATACCATTTGTCATTTTCACGCAATGCTTTTACTGCAATGTTTTTGGCTTCTGTTGCCTGTTTCTGGAACTCAGTAGTAGACAGAGTTGCATTTCCGGATTTGAGATCTTCTACCAGAGCAGTATACTTCTTTAAGTATTCTACTTTAATATTTGCCTCTTTCTTTGTCTTTTTCATAGACAATACCATACGCTTGTGCGTATAATCAGCCTTGTTTACAATTGAAATTAACTCTCTCGTTAACTGCTCTTTCTTTGCTTCTGCAACCTTCTTTGCAGCTGCTTCTGCAATTTCAGCAGTTACTACTGCACCATTTTTGATAACATCCTCGATGTTTTCGGTAGACAGAACATCTGCTACTTTTACTTCTTCTTTTGCCATTTTTTGATAATGTTTAAAGATTGATACTATTATTAATTAACACTAAGTTTTAAATTAAAAAAGAACTGTTCTGCATATTCGTATACCTTATTCTGCAGATAACCCCTATCCTTCTTCTATCCTGTATAGGATTGCCGTTGTATAGCCGTTGTACTCTAGTTCTTATGAACTTCCATTAGGGTTCTGGTATATTTACAGTTCTTTTGGGTTGATTGGAATCCACCATACTAACAATTTAATTAGTAATATATAACAGCGGGCAGAGGCTCTGGCGGAACCTCTTGCTTGTTATTCGTTGCCATTCTGAGTTTACACTCAAGATCACATTCACTACAGTTGATAATATTATCTCGTGTAGGACATTCGTTAGAAATCGAATTTGAAGTTTTCATGATCATCTCGACCAAATAAGTATTTGACAATTATAGGCTTACATATTCTTACAAATTCTTTTGCTGTATCTTTGTCTTTGAATTCCAAAGAAGTACCGACAGCGGCATAAGCATTGCCGAGAGCATCGATAGAACTCAAAGAGAGCAAACCGGAAGGTTTTCTGTTATCTGTATAATTCCAACCCCATACGTAATATCTTACCTCTCTTGGATCCATTGTTGTAGGTTTCCAGCCTTCATTTAAAGCTTTTGCAATGGTTTCTAACTTGATGAAATTCCTAGTTTCATCTGTTAATTTGTAGCTTTTATAATTAGCTACAGGATGAAGACCTAGTATTTTACATGCGTCTTCATAAGGTTTTTCTTTACTTAATTTAATCATGCCTTTTTACGATTATAAGGTTCCATTTTCTTATGCTTAGGACGTTTTTTATATTCCGTCTTAGTTTTTACTTCTTTCTCCTTATCTTTTCCCATATTAAACAAGTTCTACTACGTCGTTGATTTCTTTTATATACTTACCTATATTCTCTAGATGAAAATCTTTTAGAATATTTATTACAACTGATTTGTTAGTTTTTACTCCTACTCTTTTTACTAAGTAAGTTATGACTTCTTTATGATCAGTTCTAAACGTACTGTCATTTACAAAATACTTGATAAACTCAAGTTTAAAGTCTTCATCAGTATGAAACAATATTGGATCTCCAACTGTTTCATGTATCTTATTACAGAAGGATATCAATTTGTTTTTAAATGTATCTACGCCTTTAAATGTGTTATCATCTATATTAGGCATCATTAACTTAAGTAAATCAGTTTCATCGTATGTCTTTACATTAAGAGCATTTGCTCCTTCAGCATCTGTATTAGTACACACAGTAGATATGATATCTTTAATCAAATCTTCTTCATGTTTATTACTTCGGTAATTACCATTGATTAAAATTAATACTGCTTTCATAATTATTGATTAATTATTGTTATTTCTATCTCATATTCATCTAACTGATTTTTAATTTCATCAGTAGATAATTCTGAGTTAATTTCAAAGTGTGGATTTAACTCCACTGTTACACCTGGTTTGCTTCTAGCTATAGGTTTAGCTATGCTTATAGGCATTCCTAGTATGCTTTTTAATCCTAATAGGATTGCCAGAAATTGGTCACTATGCTGTGTTACAGAAGTGACATACCTCTTGTTTTTATTCATTTTACATAGGCTTTAAATTGTTAGTTAATAAAATTGATGACGTTACTCTAGGGTATTCTAGAGTAAGAAACACATCTGTTAACGAATGATTCAAGTTATAATACCATAACTTTGAGACTAATACTAAAATGATTTCAAATGCACTTAACGCTTTGTGTTAATAAAGAAAATCAAATTTTAACATTACTTATTAGAGTTTTATTCTATGACTCTCATATGTTTTAGGATTACTCCAGAGTACATACAGAAATAGCTGTCAAACTAAGTCTTAGAACTCACCTGGTTTTTACGTCCGCACGATCGTAAGCACAAATACGAGTATTTCTATACTTATCTTATCGTATTTAGTACAGTATAGATATGCACTTACTTACGCCCCACAGGCTTGTCATCTTCTGAAGACTAACCTATTCTCACGAACCAGTTAGCTATAAATTCACATTTAACCATTAATCTTAATAAATCTTTGTTAAATACTACTATGCATATACTTTCTCTAACGCTTTAGAGAATCACGAGGATTCTTCACAGAATCTGTTGGGGTAATTATATCACGTTGAATAACTGCGCCTTTAAGTATATCTTTAAAATGAGATTTGTTTGATTCATATATGGTAACTATGTCTCTATTAGACAATGATGTACCATGAGTCATCAAAATATCAATTAAGATTGCATCTGGCATTGCTAAAAATATACTATCAATGCGCATTCCCTCTTTTACGTCTTCTCTAAATTTGAGAACTTCCTGTATAGTTAATACAGGTTCTACTGCTTTCACAGTATCAATGCAAACTGATTCGTCTTCTGACGTAACAATTTTAGCAATAGGTTCATGACACATAAACACTATTACTCCAGTAGCGATTACAGCTGCAATAGCTACTAATAACCACCAAAATCCCTTTGATGATTTTCTTAATACTGGATATTGATTATCTTCCATTTAACCCTCCGTTTCTTCGTACAATGATTGAACAACTTGGATACTTTCAGTTACTACAAATATTCTGTCTGAAGCACCTATTTCGGTATTTCCGTCACATACTTCTGCATAACAGAATCCGTCACTAGCAATGAGAATTTCTTCTCCTGTCTCTTTGTCATGTACAATAAAACTTTTCTTTTTCATTTTGATAATGTTTTAATAGTTAATAATTATTTAATAGTATCACCAACAAAGTATACATTCATATATAAGTAATCTGTAACGTATACTTTATATTCTTGGTCAGTAACTGGATTTACTAAACGAAATACATAGTCAGTTTCACTTTCTTGAAATTTATCTGAGACTATATAATGTTTATACCGTATTTGCAAATCCACAAAGTTATATGGATCTTTAGGAACATATTCTTTAAACATATAACAAATAATTATAATAGTTATAGATACTATTAATAATTTACTTATTCTGTTAAGAATATCAAAGTGACTTTTTACGCGTACTACCATATTATTTATTTATTTCTTTCCATAACATAATACATTCATACACTACAACTACTACTACTACAATAGTAGCTGCAATAGTTATTATTGCAAACCACATTTATCACAGATTTCATTATAGATATCTTCCCAGAATTTAAAACCTTCTTTAGTATACATCCAAGGAAATGAGCATATTAGTATTCTACTTATTGGTCTAATACTAAAAAACCTAATCACGTTATCATTATAATTTGTAGTAATTTCTCTCTTAATAATTAAGTTAGAGATATAAGAGGATAATGCATTATTTCTAATTAATGTAATTAATAGTAAATAAGGCATATTGACCACAATAAGATGTCTTTTACTGTTTTTCTTCATATATACTTTGATTATTGATTAATACTCTTAAATAATTTAAATACATTAGCTTCACATGCAAACTAGGAAGGTTTGTTTTTTAACATATTACTAGACTCTATCACCACGATGAGGTTGTATTTATTGATAGAGAATACTACTACAATACCTTATTAGTATTAGGTTTTACATGTACTTTAAATAATACTTATTGTTCAGTTAGTATCAGACTGTCAAGCACATTATGAGGTTATCCTCGTGTATTAATGTTAATACCTATTCTCCATTACTTGCTTAGGATTGGTTACTTTAAGAGTTGCACACATAGCGAACCTAACTATGCCTCTACCACGTGGATTATAATACAGTTTAGATATCCTTAGCTGTGCATAGCGTATCTATATCTAATATTGTATTATTCTTTTCTGTTTTTATAGTGAATATTGTTTTTCTATTTTGAAACTACACTATCTTCACAGTACGAAATTAGTAATTTTAAAAAGGGTAGTCATAAAGACTACCCATAAAACCAACCTCACACAACGAACTAATCGGCCTCTTTACATGCATTGGCGATTTTAATTGGTTTTTAAGTTAAACATATGTTATTTGTGCGCCTTTTATAGTCCTACTCAGGACCTTTTATAATATAGATTGCAGTCGTCATATTCTTCTGATTTAACGGTCAGAACCACTTTGACTTAGAATTGGTGTCTTATATTACTATGAATGCGCCAATAATCCATTACAACGTAGAATGGACTTACAATCTAAATTATTCAAAAATAGAATAAATACTCAAACCTAAATTTGCTATATTGGTAAAACAATTGTTAACAAAAAAGATGAAGATAGGGTTGACGTGTGCCAACCCTTAAAAACTGTTAAGGCTATATATTTAGTCTTTGTCTGTTTCTTCTTCTTCACCTGTAATGTCAACGTAGACGCCTGAAGATAGGTTATTGTTAAGATTATTTAACGCGGTTTCCTCTGCTGTTAAATCCTCCGCCCAATTTCCTTCTTCATCAGCAAATCCAATAACTGTGACAAAGTTCTGTTTAATCAATTTACCAGAATTTGAATAGAATTGAATCCGCCTAACTTCGTCGCTAATGTCTTTTAACGGAATTTGTTTGTAGCACAAATCAAGGCTTAGACAATCGTCTAGTTTCTTATTTCTCTGTTTTTCAGTTATTTCACCTGTTTCAGAATCTAATATTAACTCCGTCATAGGCTCGAGAACTTCGTCCCACTCTTTTACATCCGCGTCATCAACTGGAAAGATACACTTAGTAAGAGTAATGTTACGAGCCTTAGCCGCCGCAATATTAATCTTTATTCTACCCGTTTTTGGGTCTTTTACGGTTTTTTTAGCGTCTTTGTCGCCTTGAATACCTAGCCATGTGCACACGAAAAAATCTGGTTTACCTTCGCGTGATTTGCGCATTTTAGTCTGTAAATAACACAACATAACATTTAAAATTTAAAAGGTTTGAATTTATAATTTATAAGTGTAAGGAAAACCGCGTTAGTCAGACAAGCCGACTAGGGGTCTTCCCTACCGATACTAGATACAGGGGAGTAAACTGTTGCTGGTAATCACACGCACAACCTCTCCCCAAATTTTTTATCCCCAAAAAATTTTATATATTTTTTGTTAAATAGTGTTAAATTTCTGTAGTTAAATAGCCCTAAATGTTGTTAATAAATGTTAAAGAAAAGGGAACCAAACCTAGTATAAGAGCGTTATTATGGGGGTAAGGGGGCATAAACAGATAGTATACTCTTAAGTAAGTAGTAATATAATACTTATTTTAACAGATATAATCCCTTACTTTAGATAATACATACTATGACAGAAGGATTAAAGAATGACTTTAAGGACGGTAAATTAAGATGGGATCTTCTACCGTTAGAAGAGATAGAAGACATTGTTAAAGTATATACTGAAGGAGCTAAGAAATACTCTGATAACAGTTGGCAGAATTTAGATAACGGCTACCAACGTTATAAAGCGGCTTTACTTAGGCATTTACTAGAGTATGAGAAAGGTAATAAAATAGATGAAGATACCGGTTGTCAACATCTAGCACAAGTAGCATGGAATGCTGTAGCTTTACTTTGGTTAGACAAACACGGAAAAGGTAAAATAATAGAATGAATACAAAAGTAACTAGAAAACAAGTTGAAGAAGCTAGAAATTACTTATATAACATTAATACACAATTAGGTATGACACTATACGATCCAGAATTAGCAGAGATAATCAAGAATAGAGAAGTAGTAGAAATTCAAGGTAAAAGATACCATATAGAGAGTTCTCCTCTAGGAACTTGTGATGGTTGTTGCTTTATGGGTAAACAATGCCCACAGAGAGCTGTAACATATTGTACCTCAAATGGAGGAAATATTATAGTAGAAGCAGAACCAAATAAGAAATAATACGTTATAGTTAAAAACTAAGTAAAAAGAATATGGAAGATAAAGTACTAGAAACAGTAGTCAATGGAATAGGATGGGGTATGTTGAAAGATGTTTTAATTAAACCCCTTCCACCTATCATGGTTACTAAAGAGTTTACAGAACAAATACCTAATGGTAAAGTAGATGAGAATGGATTTAATGAGTATGATACTAAGACTGAGACTAAGGAAGTAGAATCTGATTGGGCTACAGGTATTGTACTACAGATTCCTTCACACTTAACAGATGTTAAATTTAAGGTTGGTGATACAGTTGCTTATAATAAGAAGTTTGCAATGTATTTTGATCTGGTAAAAGATACCCAATTAGTGAAACCTTATGACATTATTGCCGTTAAGTAATATATAATTAAGTTTTGCATAAAAATTAAAATATTGTTGTGGAAGGGAGAGCTCGACTTAGGCCGGGCTTTCTTTTTATATGTTAATTAATTGTTAACAAATGTTAAAAGCTATTAACAATTAATTACAATTAACGTTTTATAGGCATATGGAAAAATTAATAGTAATGGGTCTCTGCTTTTCCATGATATGGCTTGCCGTATGGGGGCTCAGTGATAAAAATAAGAAATAATATGGAATATACATTTAAGAAAGATTTCGGCTTTTTCAAAGCAAACGATGTACTTACTTGGAATGAAGATATTGATGCCTTTACTATGGATGTAGAGGAGGGTAATAGTTTTAGATCTGCAATGATTGACGAACGTACTGTTGAAGATCTGCGTTCGGAAGGTTTACTAGTAGCTAATGCTGAACCTGAAAATGATAAGATCAACACTACTGTTGAATTCATTGATTCTTTACTTAAACAATACGAAGATGATTACAAAGAAGTAACACAGAAGTATAAAGAAGGTAAAGTTCAACCGTGTGTTAAAGTAGAAGCTGAAACAGTTTATTTTAACCTTACTAAGGTATTAAATAAGATTAAAGAGGAATTGACGAATGAATAAATTGGTTAAGAAAGTATCTAAAACCGATTTGTATAAAGAATTCTTAAAAAGCCTTAACGGTATATTAGACCTTACTAACAGGGAGTTAGAGTTATTAGCTACGTTTATAGACTTAGATATTAATACTCCTAAACTCCCTAATATTAGTAAGAATGTAATAAGCGCTGAAAATAGGAAGTACATTAAGCGTACTCTAGGTATTACTCCTGATAATTTAAGTAGATACATAGCTAAATTCAAGAGTTAGGGTATACTAGTAAAAGGTGAAATAGAAGACGAGGTAAAAGTAAATAAAGTATTAATACCTGAGATAATCGGTGATAGAGTACAAATTACAATCATATTAAGATTAAATAAAGATGAAAATGAGATCATTCCTGCTTGAAGCAGGAACAATAATAGCATGGAAGAAGTATCCGTATATTAAGAAACTGTGGAATAAGATTAGAGGTAAACAGTTACCGTTTAACATGTTTACTATAGTACCTAGTCGAACAGAGTTGCTTACCTCGGATGATATGAAAGATATAGAAATATATGAACCTATACGTAAGTATAATAAACAAGAACAATCTAAGATAAGCACTCTTGCTAAGGATACTTTATATAGTAGCGATTGGGTAGATGTAGCATCACTAATAAATATAGTAAGACCTAACACATTATTAGGATCTATTACATTAGCCACATGTAAATATTATAAGAAAGTAGAATGGAATGAGAAATTAGACGAGTATATATACTAAATTAAGTAACAAGTATAACATTCCATATCAAGTTATTGAAGTAATATGTAATAGCCCGTTTAAATTTACTAATCAGATTATAACAGATTTAGATCCTAAACCAGTAATGTTTGCTTACTTAGGTAAATTCAAAATAAAGAAAAGATATGAAGAAGATGCCAAAAATAGACATGTACGATCCTCAGATATACCCAAGAAGACTATATGTAGCAGTAGAAGTTGAGGATTTACACAAATACTTTAGATTACTAAGTACGGATAGTGAAGTTGAATTTACTGAGAATGAGGCTAGAGAAGCATTTCAAGAGAAAGATTATGCAATGGTGACTCGTTCTGTAATAAATAAAGAAGATAGTAAATATGGAGCATTAATTCAGATACCTGATTTAGACGTAATAGATCAAACTGATATATCACATGAGGCGGTACATGCAGCAGATTATATGTATCAGGAATTAGGAATGTATACATATGACTTCAAGGATGGTAATGAAGGTTATGCTTACTTGGTAGGATGGATAGCTGGTTGTATTAGTAAAAGTATAATTAAAGCAAAACAGAATTTAACATAACACTTCCTTAATAAATAATGATATGACAATAGAAGAAAGCAAAGCGATGTGGAACATCGAGAAGAGTAATGTTGACCAAGTTAACTTTACTAAAGGAATGAAGGATTTATATAAAGCTGTGGATAAAGTTATCGAAAATGGTATTATTACTTATGAAGACTTCACTAACGATACTATCGATGAACTTACTACCTTAATGGTACAAGAAGGTAAAGGAGAAATTGATACTGCAGATAGAGTGGAACAAATAGATCTAATGTGTAAGCGTTTAACTAAGAGATATGAAGAAAAATATAACGCCAGAGAGCTTGGAACAGGAATTACAGAACTTTCAACAGATAGTGCAGAAGTATCAGACCCTGAAAAACTACACGAATCCGAATGTATCGCTGAGGAGAGCGTTAGCGATAATACAGAGATTGAATAAAGAAAAATATTTAGGTTATAGAATTGATTGATTATGGTAAAATATTGTGCAAAAGTAAAGAATGCTAATATCTACAAAGTGGATTTTGAGAAAGAAGAATTCGAACCTGTCAGTTACTTTAGTGATATTGACTATCATTATATTATACCAGAAGATGGTATATTGGAAATAACTGATAAAGACGGTAATAAGAAATCTATTGAAGTGAAACAGTATAATATGGTACTTAGGCTGTATAGTACCACTAGTAGCTATGATGACAAGGAGTATATAGTAATAGATAATCCAGAATTGAAGGACTATTATCGTAGAAGAATTGAGAGATTGGAAGCTGATAGAAAAGCGAGAGAAGTAGCAACGAATGAGAACTGTTGTTGTGATTGTGAACCTGTAGGAGCCGCGTAATGGAAAAGATTTTAATTAAAGGTAGTCGTATCGTAGTATACGATACTGACACTAACAGCATAGGATATTGTAGCCCAACATATGCATATAGTAATGAAATGTACTCTCCACAGAAGAATGGACAAGTAATTACATAGACTCAGGTAATTGATGTTAATGCTGGTGATATTATCATCCCATTGCGTTATTACTCTAATAAGGAGCATAAGGAAATGACTGAAGTAATGGTCATTACAGATAAAGTTGCTGCTTATGATCTGAATAAAGCTATAGAAAAGATGAAGTATCACATAGAATACAAGGAAGAGAAAAATGAATCTTGTTGATATAGTAGGCGGTAAAGTAGTAATTCATCCTGATCTATACTTTGTACCAGCGTTTAAAAGACTATATGAACATGATACTTCAGAAGATAAGATTCATCAAGAGCTTGTTATTACTTATATAGTACTTATGCACAAGTGGAGTAGTCCATATAAGAAGAGCATGGATGCTTCTACTAGGGAAATAAGGTTAAAAGAGCAAGTATTCAACGATGTAAATTATCAGCTTACTGAAGATGAAAAGATAGCTGAACAAGAATACATAGATTGGCAAAATACTAGGATACTTAAGATGCTAGACGCTCAAATGAACAAATTAGACTCAGTTACTAAGTGGTATGAAGAGTCATTAGATGATTGTTTGGATGAGAAGAAGATCAAAGATCTACTAGCTGGAATGGGTTCTACAGCTAATACTATTAAGAGTATAGAAGCATTAAAATCTATGGTTCAATCTGAGGAATTAACTATGGGTAAAGTAAAGGGAGATGCCAAGGTTAATCCTTATGAGTTGGCAGGATAATACAGTTAAAGATAACCAAAATTAAACAATACGTTTATAATAATATAATTTTGAATAAAATGAAAAAGCAAGTAAATATTGTAATTGATATGAATAAAACCCAAGAAGAAGTATGGCAGCAGATGGAAGAAGCATATGCAGTTTTACATAAACTTGGTCAAAGAAAACCTTGGTATAAGAGACTGTTCTCTTGGTTTTGATATTTAAAAGTCTGACAGGGACAGACATTAAATATTCCCTGGCACATATTGGGGTATAACGTAATTGGCAGCGTCGCCGGCTCTAACCCGGTATGATTTGTGTGGGTTCGAATCCTACTGCCCCAACCAATAAATTTTTTAATATGTCGTATAGAGATATTGATCCCAAATTAGCTGGTATATACATATTTAAAAATAACATTAACAACAAATGTTATATAGGTCAAGGAATTTCTTTAAGAAAGAGAATAAAGCATCATTTCAGTAATATAAAGACTAAACGTTATGATTTGCCTTTATACAGAGCTATTGAGAAGCACGGAATTCATAATTTTACTGTAGATGTAATAGAATCGTTTATACCTGATGTTAATATGACTACTGAGGAATTAATCAAGAGATTAGACGATTTAGAAGTAAAGTATATTGAATTATACAATGCTTATACAGAAGGTTATAATTGCACCAAAGGAGGAGATTTTGGAGTTCTTGGTTTAAAAATGACGAAAGAGCAAAAACAAAAGATTTCTGAAATATCTAAACAAAGAGCTCAAAACTACTATAAGCCTGTTTTTTTGTATAATATAAAAGACAGATCTACTATATATGCAATTAGTGTAACTCACGCTTCTGCTATAGTTGGATTTCATAGATCTTGTATCACAAGATGCGCCAATGGCAGATATAATGAGACACATGGTTATATAATTGCTTATACAAAAGAAGAATTAAAAGTGAAAATACATTCCTATAAGAGGAACAAATATAACAGTATAAAACATTGAACTTAATGAAGTTGCAGCGCGGCACAACGTAAACACCTAAGTCACTTATTGCGTAATTAACAATAAACACAGCTCATGATGGTCCTAATCGTAAGTAGGCAGGTAGGCGGTTCCTGGTTTTGGTTAAACCGCTGTATTGTGGGATGGAGCAGTTGGTAGCTCGTTAGGCTCATAACCTAAAGGTCGTTGGTCCAAGTCCAACTCCCGCAACTTAAGAAGAAATAATATGGTAGATTTCAACAAATAGATAAAAAATAGCGATAAGTTTAGAGAACCAGCCTTGTAGTTTATAGCTACAGGGCATTATTGTTCATATCCGATTGGAACAACAGAATATTTCCAATATTGGGATGAGCAAAAACGTAGATGTATCGACGGTTATACTTCTGATGATGGTGATTTCATCAGCGGGTATAACTATTTTTATTTAAACTTTTGTCCTATATCAAGAATTGTAAATGAAACAATACTTAATAGCGATGGTAGTTATACTGTAAAACGAAAGAATAAAGTAACATTTCCAGACTTTTGGGATTATGATTACTACTTTTTTACTGCATTTAATGATGCAGAAGACCAAGGAAAACACATGTGTGTACTAAAATCACGTAGAAAAGGTTTTAGTTATAAAGGTGGTGCAATGTTATGTCGTAATTACTATTTAGTACCTAACTCAAAATCATTTGTATATGCTGCTAATAAGCAATACTTAACAGAAGATGGTATTCTTACTAAGGCATGGGACTATATGGACTTTATAGATAAGAATACTGCATGGGGTAAGAAGAGGTCGGTTAACACATAGATGCGCAAACGTGCTGGATTTTTTAGTAAAGACGAATATGGTAATGTAGTAGAATTAGGATATAAATCAGAAATAATTGGAGTTACTTTAAAGGATAATCCTAGTTCGATTCGTGGTAAGAAAGCAAACTTAATACTATTTGAAGAAGGTGGTAGTATGAGCGAGCTATCTGCAGCTTGGCAAATTGCAAGACCTTCTGTTGAAGTAGATGGTGTAGCATTTGCATCTATGCTTATATGGGGTACTGGTGGTGATGAAGATAGCAAATTCTCAACACTAAAGGACATGTTCTATAATCCAGAAGGCTATAACTGTATAGGATTCGATAATATATGGGATGAAACTGCTACTAGTAAATAGTGTGGATTCTTTGTCCCACAATATACTAATATGGATTTAAGAGATAAAAGCGGTAATCGTTTATATATGGACGAAGATGGAAATACTTTATATAAACCAGCCCTATAGTACATATTGGATGAAAGAAAAAAAGTAATAGAAAATGCTACAAATTCTACAGCTATTGATAGATATGTTGCAGAACGACCAATAACTCCAGCAGAAGCAATGCTTGAATTTAATGGTAATATATTCCCTAAAAAAGAACTACAAGAACAACTAGCTAGAATAAGGACTAATAAAAGTCTAAGTAATCACAAACAGGTTGGTGATTTAGTTTGGGAAAAAGATGGCACTTTAAAATGGGTTATTAAAAAACATGGAGACATAACTCATTATCCTTTAAAGAAGGACGATGATCCAACCGGTTCTATTGTTATATGGGAACATCCTGTAAAGGACGCTCCGTAGGGCTTATACATATTAGGAGTCGATCCATATGACCACGACTAGTCTGGTACTAATTCACTAGGTTCTACTTTTGTATACAAACGTTTCTAGAGTTTCGAGAACTATTACGATATTATAGTTGCTGAATATACTGGTAGACCATCTACAGCTGAAGAGTATTATGAAAATTTACGCAAGTTAGCCGTATACTATAATGGCAGAATCATGTACGAGAATGAGCGCAAAGGCTTGTTCCCTTATTTTACTGCTAAGCATTGCGACTATTTGCTGGCTGACCAACCCGATATTATTTCCGATGTAGTTGGTAATTCCAAAGTACAAAGAAAAAAAGGTTGCCACATGAATAAATAGATCAAACAATGGGGAGAAGGCTTGATTAAGGACTGGTTAAATGAAGAATAGGCTCCTGGTAAAAAGAACCTGCACAACATATTGTCAGAGCCGCTATTAGAAGAGCTTATAAGCTATAATGATACAGGAAACTTTGATAGAGTCATGGCGTTGATGCAGGTGATGATTTATAGAGAGTAGCTCTATAATGTGAAGGTTAAAGAGAAGAAAAAAGAGAATAAAAATAGAGTACTATTTGAAGGCCCTATTTTTACTCAAGAATGGTATCGTGACGACGATACTATTGATAATATAAAAGCATATATGTTTTAACTATGAAAAATATCAATCAATTTCCACTATAGAAACTACCTATGTCTAAAAAGACAGAAGACTGGAAGAAAAGTTGTGTAGACTATATAATTGGTAAAAGTCAAGGTGGTTCTAGAAATGGTAACAATAGAACTCGTAAAGAAGAGATGTAGACATACTATGATTTGTATAATAGTATATACAATGAAAAAGATTTAAAGTATGTTACAAATCCATTTAAACAATAGGACGGGTTTCCAGCTATGGCTTAGGATTATAATATAATCAAACCTAAGATAGACCTGTTACTTGGAGAAGAGACTAAAAGACCATTTAATTTCAGAGTAGTTCGTACTAGTGAAATAGCTACTAGTGAAATACAAGATAAAGCTAAACAGATGTTGATAGACTATATTCAGGCTACTATTATGAGTAAATTAGGGCCAGAAGAACAGGCTAGATATCAACAAGCTTTAGAGTCGGGAGAGATTATGCCTCCAGAATAGATACAAAAGTATATGAGTAAAGACTATAAGGATATTGCCGAAATAACTGCATACCATAGTCTAAATTATTTAAAGAATAAGTTAAATATTACTCATGAGTTCTTCAAAGGTTGGAAAGATGCCTTAATAGGAGGAGAAGAAATCTATTATGTAGGTATATTAAATGGGGAACCTTGTTTAGAACGAATCAATCCTCTGTATTTTGATTATGATACTGAAACATCAGATCTAGAATTTATTCATGATGCGCAGTGGTGTGTTTATGAAATGAAATTATCTGTTACTGACATATACGATAGATATTATGATAAATTGTCCGAAAAACAATTAAACGAGCTTCTAGATCTCATGAGTGACTCAGCAAAAGGAGGAGTTAATCCTGAGGTACGTAAAACTTCATTAGATTATCCTCATATTAAAACCCACACTATTAATGGTTTTAGTACTAATCCTTTTGAGGACGGGAGTAACATAAGCGTATGGCATACATGTTGGCAAGGTTTTAAGAAAATAGGTTTCGTTACCATTACTGATCCAGAAACTGGATAGCCTGTAGAATATGTAGTAGATGAGACTTACAATGTTACTGGTATGGAGTTAAATGTAGAATGGAAATGGATTATAGAGACATATGAAGGATATAGAGCTGGAGAAGATCTATACTTCGGGATGGGTCCTATAGAATATCAATTTATATCAGCTGATAATCCCAATGCTTAGAGATTACCATATACTGGGGTAATATATAATAATACTAATAGTAAACCTAGATCTTTGGTAAGTATGATGAAACCGTTACAGTATATGTATATTGTACTATGGTATCGCCTAGAGTTAGCAATGGCTAGAGATAAAGGTAAAGTAGTGAATATGGATATTACTCAGATACCTAAGTCTATGAATATAGATGTATCCAAATGGATGCATTATTTGTCAGCTCTAGGGGTCAATTTTATTAATCCATATGAAGAAGGTTGGGATATACCAGGTAGAGAAGGCGGTAAGCCTGCTCAATTTAATCAGATTACAGCATTGGATCTTACTATGGCTAATACTATTAACTAGTACATTATGTTAATGGATAAGATAGAATCTATGTTATCTGAAATATCTGGAGTAAGTAAGCAAAGGGAAGGTAGTATATCCTCTAATGAATTAGTAGGCAACGTAGAAAGATCTGTAGTATAGTCCGCTCATATTACTGAACCATGGTTCTGGACTCATAATCAAGTAAAGAGAGAGGCCATTAGTATGCTTTTAAACACTTCTAAGTGGGCTTGGAAAGACAATAAAACAAATCTATAGTATATACTAGATGATGCTACCAGAGCCTTTATAACATTGTCAGACAGCTTCTTCTATGAAGATTATGACGTATTTGTTGAAGATACTACTAAAAATCAACAACAAATAGATGCACTTAAGAATCTCATGCAACCAGCTATGCAAAATGGAGCTAGCTTACTTGATATCACAGAGATCATTACTATGGATAATGTGGCTATGATCAAAAATAAGCTTGAAGAAATTGAACAGAAGAGAATGGAACAACAGCAAGCTATGGAACAAGCGCAAGCCGAACGTGAACAATAGATGTTGCAGATGCAGAATGAGGTTAAAGAAGAAGAACTTATGCTTAAAGAAGCTGAAATGGATCTCAAGAAATATGAAATTGATTCTAACAATGCAACTAAGATTACTGTAGCTCAATTGAACGCTTATAGAGGTGCAGAGAATATGGACCAGAATGGAAATGGAATACCAGATACTATGGAAATTGCAGCTCAGGCATTAGCAGAAAGAAAGCAAGCATCTGATGAAGCTTCTAAACAATTTGAATTCAACAATAAGGTAAGAGAACAATAGTTGAAGAGAGAGATAGAGGAGAAGAAAGTAGCTCTAGAAAAACAAAAATTAGAATCTCAAAAAGAATTATAGAAGATGAAAGACGATGCTGCAATGGAACGTGAGAAATTGAAAGCTAAAACAGCGTTGAAGAATAGAGTAACAGGAGAGAAGTAATGAAATTAATATATAATAACATCATACCTTTTAAAGGTTTCAAAGCAATTAATCTATTTGGGTTGTGTTTTGTACGTAATGGTATGAAAATGTCCGATAAGGATATTAACCATGAGAAGATACATACTTCTCAAATGAAGGAACTTCTTTACTTACCATTCTATTTGTTATACTTTGGAGAATGGGTAGTAAGGTTATTTATGAAAGGAAATGCTTATAGAAATATAAGTTTTGAGAAAGAAGCGTATACTAACGAAAATGATTTAACATATTTAACTAGGAGGAAACATTATGGCATGTGGAAGTAAGAAAGGCGGAAAGAAACCTGTAAAGAAATAAGATTATGGATAGACAAGCGTTTAAATAGAGAATGCAATAGTTGAAGTAGTACCGGGAGTAGAATCCCGGTAAAACTTACCTTGATTGGAAAAATTCATTACCAAGTAACTTATAGGACGAGAGTAATTATAATCTACGTAGAGCTTATGAGCTTGGATATGAACCGGAATGGAATGAAGATGATAAGTCTTATCACCTACCTACTAGAGATAGTGAAACTGGAGAAATACTTAAGAAACCATGGCATCCTACATTTCTGATAGGATTACAAGAAGATGCCAAATTAGGTTATTATCCATAGATTAAAAACGGCACTATGTATACTACTACATGGGAAGGTAATGAGAATCCTATCTATAAGTACGCAGATGGTGGTGAAATACCACCCAATAATAAACCAATAATTCCTGAATAGCCTCAACTGTATAAAGGTAAATTATATAAAGATAGATACGGTCGTAAGTATACGGAAGATCAGTTGGCTGATTATTATGATAATAGCAGTGATGAGATTGATAGATTTACCGGTAAACCATTTATTAGAGGTTTGAAACCGATGGTAGATATTGAAGATGCTGCAAATGTAACTCCTATTGGTGATGCCATATCTATATATGATACTTACGAAGCTTTAAGGAATAAAGATTGGGGAAATGCAGGATTAGCCGCTTTAGGTCTAGTTCCTTTTATGCCTAGATTTGGGGGAGTTGCTGTTAAATCTTCTAAGAAAATTAGTAAACCTAAGAGTACTTATATTCCTAAAGTGGATCCTAACTATAAATAGAATGTTATAGATAAGGCTCTACATGAGCAGAAAAGTTATTCAGATATGCCATTAAGCCTGGTTGAAGAGATAAATGATCAACGTAATAGAACATACGATTTAATGCAGGAACCATATGCTAGAGAAAGAGCAAAAAGCTGTGGATCAACAGTATGGTACAGATTATCTGAAGGTATATGATAGCATGTTAGAGAAATATGTTGATATTGATGAGTATTTCCAACTTCCTGAACCGAAGTATAAAAAGATGGAAAGACCCACTATTGGAGCACAAGTTACTCCTTCAGAAGGAAATACAATATATTTCAATAGAGACATGATCAAAGTACCAGAAGATATTCCAAATAGTGTAGTGCTTCATGAAATGGGTCACTTGGTAGATGGTGCAACTGGTATGAATAATGAGTTCTTAAGAAAACTTGGAGATAAGAGCAAATTTGTCCCATTCAATTAGGCTAAAACTATGTATCCTAATATGACCAGAGATATGTATAATAATATATTGCAGGGCACTGAAATCAAGAGTTACATGAATCAGTTTAGGAATTACTTAGATCAGAAAGGTAAGCTAAATAGAGGAAACTACACAGGTAGCTATAAGAATTTGAAGAAGGAGATAATTGATGCTCCTAGAGAAAGCTTTAATAACATTAAAGCAATCTTCAATCTTTATAGAAGTCCTAAGTTATTTAATAAGGACTTTTAGATGATTCCTATAGTAAATAATAATGATAATAACACTATAGTATAATGGATAATTCATATCAAAAAGACATGGCGCTGATAATGCCAGAATATCCAATTCCTAAGTATAAGGATGGTGGCATACATATCAAGAAAAAGAATAGAGGTAAGTTTAATTCATTAAAGAAACGTACTGGTAAAAGTACTGAAGAACTTACGCATAGCAAGAACCCATTGACTCGTAAGAGAGCTATCTTTGCTCAAAACTTTAGTAAAATAGCTAAGAGAAGGAAAAAGAGAAAATGATAGGAAGATATAGAAGTAAATTTAAACAATTTGACGATAACAACAACTTGCTATGTTATTCTTGTAAAAAATACAAACCATTGGATTGCTTTGATAAGAACCCAGATAAATGGTTTAGAGCAGAAAAAGATACAAGATGCAAACAATGCAAGAAAGAAGCATATATACGTAGAAAATAGTAGAATAGAGGAAAGAAAGATTTGAATAGACTGCTGTATGAGAGATTTCATGGTTTAAAAGACAGATCTAAAAGAAAGAATATCGAATGCAACATAGATGAAAGTTATTTGCACGAACTATGGGAACGCTAGAACGGAATGTGTGCTTTGTCTGGAATACCTATGACATATTACTTTGATAGTGGAAGAGTTCCTACTAATTTAAGTGTAGATAGAATTAACCCTAGTCTGGGTTATATTAAAGGCAATCTATAGCTAGTGTGTATGGCTGTTAATCAAATGAAAAATGATCTTACTATAGAATAGTTGAAATACTTTTGTAGAAGTATATTACAAAACAATAAATAAATCTAATTATATATAATTATGGAAAAAGAAACATTAAACGGTTTTGAAATATTTGAAGATTTCATGCCAGGAGCTAATGTATTTACTAAAACAGAAATCAAGCAACCTGGCGAAGATGCTGAGGTAGATGATACTAAGGTAGATGAAGATGCTATAACAGAAGAGTTAACTGACGAAGAACTGGAAGGATTGCGTAATCCTAAAAAGGACAAGAAAGATGATAATTCGACTAAAGAGGATGAAGAGTAGGACACGCCTATTAAAAAGAAAACCGGAAAGGATAAAGAAGTTGAAGAAGATGATTATTCAACTAGAGAAGACGAAGGAAGTACAAAGACTGAAGAAACTGATGATGACACTAATGCAGTAAGTGCATTCTTTGGAGTAATGGCAGAAAAAATGGGCTGGGATCTCGATGAAGAAGAGGAAGTTCCTTCTACTCCTGAGGAGCTCGTTGACTATTTTCAATCAGTAATTGAAGAGAATTCAGTACCTCAATATGCCAGTGAAGAAGTAGAGGCACTGGATAATTTTGTTAAGAATGGTGGTAATTTAAGAGACTATTTCGAAATTGATGGCGAACTTGATCTTGAAGAAATTAGTATTGAAGAAGATGAAACAAATCAAAAACTTGTATTGAAAGAATTCTTAAAGGAAAAAGGTTTTAATAGCAAACAAATAGAGAAAAAGTTAACTAAGTACGAGGATGCAGGTTTACTTGAGGATGAAGCTGAAGATGCCTTGGAAGCCTTGAAAGAGATAAGAGAACAGAAGAAACAACAGCTATTGAAAGATCAAGAAAACCAAGCTAAGGCGGCTCAGAAGCGTCAACAGGAATACTTTTAGAACGTTGTCAACGAAATAAAAGGCATGGATAATATACGCGGTATTAAGATACCTGAAAAAGATAAAAAGGTATTACTAGAGTATATATTTAAACCTGACGCTGACGGTATGACCAAATTTCAAAAAGATTGGTCTAAGAGCGTAAAGAACTTACTTGAGTCTGCTTACTTTACTATGAAGGGAGACACGTTGTTAAAAGCTGCTAAAAGTGAAGGTTCTAATAATGCTATTAGTAGATTCAAAAACAGTTTAAGTAAAACAGGAGTAAGTAGGAAGACTAAAAAACAGGAAATCTCTAATGAAGATACTACTTTATGGAGTTCCTTTGCACGACAATTACGTGTAGATTAATAATAAAACTAAATAAATAAAAAATTACTAGTATTTTATGGATAATAATATTCTAAATAACTTAGTACTATACAAAGGTAAATGGTTTTCAGACTTGATTGATACTGCTAAAATTTCAGCAGCTTCACAATAGAATCCGTATCAGGTTGCTACCGTATTGTCTTATGTATTTGGTACTAAAGATAATGGTTACAACACTTCTTTAGATATGCTTACTGGTGGTCTTGGTAATGTAATGACTATTGATCAGCCCAGTTGGGAGTGGAATGTAATGATTGATGCTGATAGAGCAGTAACAATTAGAGATGCTAAATGGAATGGTGCAGCTATCACAGATTCTTCTACAGCTGGTTTGGGTAATACTCCAATCATGTTGTGGTTAGAAGATAATTGGTTCGGACCTACTGCTGTATTGGAATTTGATAACAAAGATTTCCAGGTACGTGTTGCAGGTGCTCCTTACCAAGATGGTAATCTGTGGGTTTATACCTGTTATATTGCAGACGGCCAACCTACTTCTTATATTCCTGCTGAATACCTGAAACCTGGTTGCCAAGTATCACGTCTAGCTTCTGCTGTAGAAGAATATAGTGAAGAAGGTGATATCCTGAACTATAATACTGCATTTAAGATGCGTAATTATTTAACTACAATTCGTATCAATTATGATATTACTGGTTCAGCTTATTCTACAGTAATGGCTATTGCATTGCAGGATCCTAAGACAGGTAAGAAATCTTATCTGTGGGCAGACTACCAAGAATGGGTTGCTATGAGAGAGTGGTATAAGAGATGTGAAAGAATGTTGGTTTACATGAAGAACAATGTAAACAAAGATGGTACTTGTAATCTGAAAGGTACTAACGGGCGTCCTGTATTTATGGGTGCTGGTTTGTTGGAACAGATTGCTCCGTCTAACAAACGTTACTATACTAGACTTACTGCAGAATTGTTAGAAGACTTCTTATTTGATCTGTCATATAATGTACTTGGTACTAATGAACGTAAGTTTGTTGCATTGACCGGTGAGATGGGTATGAGAGAATTTGATAGAATTCTGAAAGAAAAGATGGTTAACATGAATCTTATTGACACAGTATTTGTTACAGGTTCTGGTGATAATCTTACTTTTGGTGGTCAGTTTAAGACTTACAAAATGACTAATGGTATTGAATTGACTCTGAAGTACTTCCCGTTGTATGATGATGTTACTTATAATCGTCAATTACATCCTGTTACGTTGAAACCTCTAGAATCATATCGTATGACATTCTTAGATCTTGGTAGACGTGATGGTGAGGCTAACATCGTAAAAGTAGTTCGTAAAGATCGCGAGTTTGTTACTTGGTATACTGGTGGTGCAGTTGCTCCGTCTGGTTATGCAAACTCTAAGAATACTCTGAGATCTAATGGTAAGGATGGTTATACTGTATTCTTCCTTGGAGAAATGGGAATAATGTTAAGGGATCCACGTGCGTGTGGAGAATTGATCATGGACGCACAAGACTAATAAAATTCTTAAACTAATATTGAAACCTTATTAATAATATATCGTTACTAATATAAAAAATATTATTATATGAAAAGTAACGAAGTATATAAGATAACTAATAAGGTAACTAATAAAGTTTATATTGGTATAACCAATCAAGGTTCTGGTGCGAGATATCGCCATCATTGGTATGAATCTCGCATCGGAGAACCTTCTCCCATTCATCGTTCAATGGCAAAATATGGTGAAGAAAATTTCACATTAGAAATAATAGATTTTGCAGATACATATGATGAATTAAAAGAAAAAGAAAAATACTGGATAAAGCAGTACAATTCTACAGATAGAACTATTGGTTATAACCTTACAGAAGGTGGAGATGGAACTTTTGGTAAAAAATTATCTGAGGAAACCAAAGATAAGATAAGACAAAAAGCATTAGGCCGTAAGTTATCTGAAGAAACTAAAGCAAGGATGTCTGAATCTAGAAAAGGAAAATGTTCAGATAAACAGAGAGAGCATCTATCTAAACTACAAGAGCAATGTAAACAAAAAGTATATCAGTATAGTAAACAAGGAGAATTTATTGCTGAATATAATTCTATAATAGAAGCGTGCAAAGCACTGAATTTAAATAGAGATACCATTAGAAGGCAGTTAAAAAATCCTCCTAAGAATTTGAAAGATCATAGAATTAAATTTCTATGGAAGATAGAAAAGACAGACAAATACTAACTTGATAATCTAATATTAATATTATGGAAATAATCGTTAGAATAATTAAATCAAATCCTTGGACAGGGATTACAAAATGGCCTACATGTTATGATTATGTAAGCTCATACTGGACTAGATCTGGTAATTTATATACTGGTTTAACTGCAGAAGATGCAGCTAGATTAGAAAAAGAATTAGGTTTTGCAGAAGGTCATTTGGCACCTAATAGTAACTATTGGGATACTTTTGCCATTAAGATCGGCAAAAAGGATGTGTTACTTGATACTGATAAACCTGAAGATGAACTAAAATATCTGTTCCTTAAAGGACATAAGAGAGTAGCAAATGGGTTGAACAAAATAACACCTGCTACTGATTATGTTATTATTAATAAGAACAGTGAAGCTGAAGAAGCTAATAAGATCAACAAGATCAAACGTGAAGCATACAGAGAAATGGATAAGATGTCTATTGAAGATATGCGTAAGTGTTTAAGACTTTATGGAATTAGATCTGAAAACATGTCTAATGAGCTTATTGAAGCTAAATTGACAGAACAGATTGAAAAAGATCCTAAATCTTATATACTTAAATGGGTAGAAAACCCAAACAAAGAAATAAACTTTGTAATTGAAGAAGCTATTGCAAAGAATATCATTAGAAAGAATAGGGCTCAATATTACTTTGGTACAGATCTGATTGGTAATGGTTTGGAAGACGTAATAGCTTATTTAAAAGACAAGAAGAATAATGATATTAAGATGGCAATCTTAAATGAAATTAAGTCTAAATAATGAATAACCGTACTGCACATATTTAGTTTAAAGTTATCCTAGATAAGAATGCTTAGGGAGTTGCCTTTGGGGGAGCTCCTGCATTCCTACCTTAGGAGATAGATTTATTTCTTAACTAGGCTTAGGACGATGTAATAAGCAACAAAATAAGCGGCAACAACGTACTAAAGTTAGGTTTTGAAGGATCATTACAGAGAATATCTGAATTAGATAAGCTCATACGTACAGATGAAAATATAATAATGCAGAAGAATGTATATAATGAATTTGTATTAGATAATGTACATGCTGATGGAAATAGAGTAACGATATGGGCGGTAACACTAAAGTATGGCAATAATTTTGCTAACTGCATGATTGTTGATCATAATACTGCACTGTTATTCAAACAGACTTATAATAATATACCTTGGGTAGAAGTACCAGTAGTAGTATTGGAAGATAATAAAATGTTACTGTACGTTGATCCAATATTAATGCAGCAGACAGATTATGCTCCCTCTAACAATAAATATGCAGTAAATATTACTTACATAAAGAAACCTACTCAATTTGACTATACTAATCTAGACGGTGAATTAGATTTACCTGATGATGTAATGTCAGAAGTAATAAATAGAGCTGTAGTGTTAGCATTAGAAAATATTGAATCTCAAAGAACCTCTAGTAAATTACAATTAAACCAATTATCTGAATAATTATGACAGAAAGAGAATTTCAAATAGCATTTGAAAGATAGTTGAGTACTATAGTTCCTGGTTACAATCTAAAGGTAAAGTTACCTTCAGATACTATATTCTTCTATATCAATAAAGCTAAAGATGAATACGTAAAACAGGTATATAGAGTATTCCAACAGAATCAAGAATTATCTGATAAGTTACGTACATTAGTATAGACAAATACGTATAATTCTTTAGACTTTAAAGTACAGGATAACAAATGGATAGTACAATATCCCAATAACTATTTATTCAGTTTAGGAGAAGAAGTTTAGATTAAAATACTTGACAATAAATGTCCTAACTTAGTAACTAAAACTAGAGATGTCATTGAAGCCACTATTGAAACGGTAGATCGAATACTGGAAAACAGTCTTTCGGAATATCACTTACATCATAATTAGGCCAGACCAGTTAGATTGCAAACAGAAAACAATATTGTATTGTATACTGACGGTAATTATGCTATTCACAAATATACCCTCACTTTTCTAAGGTCTGCAAAAAATATAGGTTAGAATTTAACCAAAGAGTACACAGAATTACCTGAGCATACTCATTAGGAAATTGTAGATGCGGCTGTAAATATGTATATAGCACAAGCTGCTTCAACACAAAGATCAGAGAAATCTGATGAACAATAATGCGTTCATGAACGTGGAAATCTGAAATAAGGAAAGTAGAACATGAACTAAGTTTACATGAGCGCGCATTTATGTTAAACTAAAAATAAATTTTAAAATGATTCAACATGTAAATACCGTTTTGATCGGTAAAAATCTTCCATCAGCTTATACTACTGCTGATGCACTTTCTGCAGGTGATGTTGCTCTGTTTGACCATAATAGAGCTATTATCAAAACAGCTGCTGACGCAGCTAAGGCTACTTCTTTGTATATAGGTGTAGCTCAGAATAAAGTAAAAGTTACTATGCCTGACGGTAGTGTGGCTGATAAGGCCAATATTAAATTTGGTAATGAAATTCAGAAGAATTCTAATCCAAGTGCAGTTATTGGAGAATATGTAGCTCCGGTTTAGGACAATATCGTTATTACTCTTACCGATGCTACTATCATTGCAGGTCACAGATATGTACTGAGAATAGTATATAAAGACATGTATGAAGCTCCGGGTCAGTTTACGCATACATACGAAGTATTTGCTGCTAACACTACTGCTGCTGACTTAGCTGCTGCTATCGTTAAAAAGATTAATAAACATGCTAACCGTAGAGTTAATGCGTCTGCATCTGCTGCAGTTATTACTTTAACTGCAATGGAAAAAGATGACAATAACGGTGTATATTCATTGAATGAATATTCTGTAGTAGATATGGAAGCTAGTTTGTATGTTACTATTCCTGGTGCTATTTTGAGTAACCAGCCTGATACTATTCCTGGTGCTACGATCGTTAAAACTCCTGGTAATCCTGGTAAAGGTTACTGGAAACAAGTACGTGATGCTGAGGTGCGCTATATGGGTTACCAAGGTCATGTGTTTACTGGGGCTTATCCTGAAGTAGTACAAGATAGAATGGTAGAGCAAGATGCTACTTACGATTACATTACTGTAGAAAACGATAATAAGTATTTGAGTAATGATAATCAATACATCAAAACCACTCCGCTTACTACTGAACTGTATGTTAAGCATTCAACTGGTTTTGCTTCTTCTATTGTAGCAAAAGGTATCGAAAACTTCATCGCTGCCTAATAATTAACATTTTACTAAACGAAAGTGGGGCGGGTTGGATTATTCCTTCCCACTCCACTTTTTTATTTTATGATTATGAATAAAATAGTTAATGTAAACTTTAAAAACGATACTATGACTTTTGAAGTATATAGTACTATATCTATAGTAAATACTAATGACATAGTTCTATATATTGACGAATGTTTAAATGTCGCTAATATTTACTGTGATAGTCCAGATAATCATGATTATGTATTGAATTACACTAATTGTGAGTTCACTCTGAAAGAAATTGTAAGAGATGGAGAAGAGAAAGAAGTAACTACACAGTATGCGTATGAGATATCTGCTACATCAGATATTATATCTAAGTTTGATACTAATATTAAGTACATTAAAATGTTTTGTACTACAGAAAGATACGCAAATGATTATGCAGATGGAGTGTACTATAATCCTAACATACTTTATAATGCTGAAATAAGAGTATTACACAATTATTGTAGCACCTGTTTAGATGATAGACAAATGCAAACTATAATGTTAATAGTCTTTAAAAGACAGCTTCTAGAATAGGCTATTGCTACTTCTCATAATAAAGAGGCTTTGCAGTTTTACTTAGAATTAAGTAAGTTATTAGACGTTAATATAGACAGTAATGTAGCTAGCACTCCTTGTAATAAATGTATTAACAGAGTATGTAAATTATAAAAATATTATGTGCACATGTAATGAATTAAAATAGTTCTTATATGTTGCTCTAGACTTCTAGGGTAACATCGTAGTAATATCAGATTATGCTAGTTATCCTAATGTAGAAGTTGATCCAAAAGATAACTAGATTACTTTTGATGAACCAGATGTTAAAGACTTTATTAAACCAGATATAAAATTAATTTTTTAGAATGGAATACACAAAATTATTAGGTAAAGTTACTCTTACTTGTGACGGTAAGCATGATTCTTCTAAAGAATATGATAGATTATGTTTAGTCTATGACGAACAATATAGGTCTTTCATATCTATAAAAGAAGTACCAAGTAATATAAGTTTGACTAACGAATCATATTGGCAACCTATAAGTGTAGTATATGCTGATGGTGAGGATATAAAAGTAGATGATGATCTTAGTCTTAAATTTGCTGATAAAGAGTATAATCCTAGCAAATATAGTGGATTAGGTAGAAAAATTCTACGAAAAAGAATAGTTAATAACAAAAATATACTGCTACAAACTGATTTTGATAGTAGTGATACTATATATGTAATTCAATACGAATTTGATTTACAAGGTAAAACTATCACTATACCAAACAATAGTATATTGTTATTCGAAGGAGGTAAGTTCGTAAACGGTGACGTAGTATTAAATGATACTATGATATTACCATAGGGCATTGACGTAACAGAACATATAGAAGGAAATATTACAGGTACCTATAAAGACGGATAGATATACTACGATTCAATTAAGGATAGCTTAATAGCAGTAGTAAATAATAACAAGATAGATCTTTCTACACCTAATATTACTAATGAGTATACCAAATTTACTTGGATTAAATATTCTCCTTCTCAATATGGAGACTAGATGACAGATCAACCGGAGGAAGACTCACAGTATATTGGTATTGCTTCCAATAAAGAAACCGAAGAACCAAGTAATAATCCATTAGATTACGTGTGGGCTAAATTTGTAGGTCCATAGGGTGCACAAGGTTTAAGAGGGGAAAGAGGCTTCCAAGGTCCTCAAGGAGAACAAGGACCTCCTGGTAAAGATGGAGTTGATGGAAAACCAGGGCAATCTGTGAAACCAAATTGGAATACATGGGTGTTTAAGCAAGCAGAATTGCAGCCATCTAAACCTACTTTTGTTACCCCTACTCCTGGAGTATCTGGTATTGACGGTTGGTTTGATGGTCCTAGCGCTGAAGGTAAATGGTGGATGTCTATGGGTTTAGTAGATGGTAGTACAAATACTGTAGCCACTTGGTCTGACCCTGTATAGTGTACAGCTGAAGACGGTAAAACTAATACCTATATGGATTTCAAATATTCTAAGAGTGTATCCATAAATATAATACCGGCATTAAATAAAACTAGTAGAAACCCCGTTGGTTGGGAAGATACTCCACCTACATTAGCTCCAGGTGAGTTTATGTGGATGATCAATGCTCTTATAGATGAGAACAATGAGTTAGTCAAGGAATGGTAGGGTCCAATAAGAATAACTGGTGAACAAGGGCCACAAGGTGAACCTGGATAGGGAGAACCTGGAGATACTTATAACACGGTGTTCGCATATAAATCTAGTGTAGAAAAACCAGAAAAACCAGTAGGAGGAGAATGGGATGCTGACACTAATATTATAGTATATCCAGAAGGTTGGTCTAGTAATGACGAAGAATTAATTCCACCTGTGTGGATGTCCAATAAAGTGTTTACATCTAATCCTAATATACAAGGGGAATGGTCAGAACCTATAAAGATATCTGGGCAAGACGGTGCAGCTGGAACTGATGGTAATTCAGTAGAATTTATTTATACTCGTACAACTGATTCAGGAGTAGGTGATGCTCCTGAAACTCCTGTAGGAGAAGATGTAGATGATTTTATTCCTCTTAATTGGACAGATAATCCTAAGGGAGTAACTTCTATATTAAAAGCAGAATGGGTTAGTACCAGAAGTAAAAAGGATAATAAATGGGGAGAATTTAGCACCCCTGCATTATGGTCTAAGTGGGGAGAGAACGGATAGGACGGAGATGGAATTCAATATATATTCTATAGAACCGCTACGAACAATGATCCTGATAATCCTACTCCAAATAATACTAATTCAGACGCATATCAAGAAACTGGAGACTTCGAAGGTATTGAATATATACCAGGAGATGGTTGGACTGATAACCCGCAAGGAGTTACTAAAGAACTATAGTATGAATGGGTGTGTCAAAGAAAGTTTAGAGGAGGTCGATGGAGAGCTTACACAGGACCTTCATTATGGGCTAAATATGGTAAAGATGGTTTAGACGGACTAGGTAGTATCGTATTAGACTTGGACAATGAAGTTCAATCGGTAGCTACAGATAATTTAGGGGCTGTAATATCTGGATTGCCGGTTACTACCAAATTGACTATGTATTATGGTACTACCGAACTGAATCTTAGTTCCTTAAGTGTACGTCAAGTAGATGGGATTACAGCTACAGCAGATAGAAAGACTGGTATAATAACAGTAAGTACCATAACTCCTTCAGCTCCTACTAATATTCGTATACCTATTGATGCTTCATGCGTATGGAACAATGAGTTAATAGAAAGAACTACTTATCTTACTATTAATAAAATTAAACCAGGAGCAGATGGTCGAGATGCAATATTATATTCTTTAGTGCCTTCTGTAGATGCTATGCATGTGGACAAAAAAGGAGTAGCTGATGTTAAGTTTATCAGCTGTGGGATTAAGAAGACCCAAGGAGAAGTTACTACTATGCTCACTTCTGTTCCTTCCGGATTCCAATTTAAATACGTGATAGACGAAGACTTAGCAGAGAACTATACTATAGATTAGAATTTATCTGTTACTTCTATAGATAAAAAAGTAACATTCCTACTTACTAGTGGAGAAACTCTAGTAGATAAAGAAACTGTATTCAAAATAAGTGATGGTAAGGATGGTGTTGATGGTGTAGGAGGATTAGTAACAGACTTTGATAATGATATGTAGTCTGTTGCTTGTGATTCTAAAGGTAATGTAATTTCTGGATTGCCGTTAACTACTACAGTAAGCATGTACTATGGTACTACTAAGTTAGTACTAGATAGTTTGGCTGTAGGATCTGTAGAAGGAATAACTGCTAGTGCAAATGCATCAACAGGAGTAATTACAGTAACAAGCATATCTTCTACTACTGGGGATGTTATAAGAATTCCTGTAAATGTCAAAGCTTCTAATGACGGTACTCAGTATATTAGAGATGTAATATTCACTATAAATAAGATAAGACCGGGTGCAGATGGAGAGAATGCAAAAGTGTATTCTTTATTACCTTCAGTAAACGCTATTCATAGATTTAAAGATGATAGCGATGAAGTAAACTCAGTTTGGTGTGATCTTCAATTAAAAGAAGGTGATACTGTTAAAACTTTAAGTACTACTCCAACTGGATATAAGTTCACATACAAAGTAGATAATGGAGGTGAAGCTAATTATTCAATAGGTAGTGTGGTAGCCAGTAGTTCCATTACAGCTCAGGTGACATTTACTTTATACGATGAGAGATCAGGCAATAGAGTGACAGTAGATACAGAAACTATATACGTAATTAGAGATGGTAAGGATGGTGAAGACGGACAACCTGGAACTGTTCCAAATTGGAAGACTTACGTATATAAGTAGTCAAACACTAAGCCAGATAAACCTACTTTTAGAGTTCCTCAACCTGGAGGATTAGATGGTTGGGTTGACTTTCCAGATTCTTCTACGGGGCAATGGTGGCAATGTATAGGTTTAGTATACGGAGAAACTAATAGTGTACATGTTTGGGGAGAGGTAGTTCCATTAAATGGTAAAGATGGAGTAGCTCAAGACGGTAAATATACTGAATTTAGATTCAAAGCTGTGACTACAGGTTATTCTCCTGGTACTCCTCAGTAGGTCCGTAATCCGGCAGGATGGAATACTACAGTACCTTCTGTGGATGAAAGTATAGAAACACTATGGATGATAATGGCCGTTATAACTCCTAATGATGCATTGGAATCTGGTTGGAGTACTCCTGTAAGAATAAGTGGTGAAACAGGGTAGGACGGAGAACCGGGGGCAACATTATACACTTGGATAAAATATTCAGATAACGAACCTACTTCTGACGCTGACATATATGATACACCTAATAGATATACTAAATATATTGGTATAGCATATAATAAGACTAGCCCAGTAGAAAGTACAGATTATGAAGTCTATGAATGGACTAAGTGGGTAGGAGCTGATGGTAATAAAGGTAGGATAATATATCCAGTAGGTACTTATAGTGATAGTAAAACATATACCTGTACTGACGAAAAGGCACCATATGTATTCTTTAATGATGAGTACTATGTGATGAACAAAAACGGTAATTGGTTAGGTACTAGCACTGGAAAGACTCCAGAACAAGATTGGAACACTAACGGTAGTAATGCTACGTGGATCTTAATGGATAAATATGAAGCCTTGTTCACTAAAATATTAATTGCGGATGGTGGCAGTATGGGTAAATTTATATTCAATGGAGATTACATGTTTAGCCAAGAAGGAGTTGACGGTGGAGGAAATGCTACTAGTAATTATTAGAATTTTACCAATAATACAGTTAATTTCACTAACCACTTCACCATGCCCTCAGATTCCAATTGGGTAGATGAATTATCAATAGAAACATATAAAGTAACTGTACGTAATGCCGTTGTATCTATGATGTGGGGAGTTAATACAGATATAGTTAGTACTACTAAACAGACACCTGAGTTTAAAATAAAAGTGAAAGGAGTAAAAACTTACCCTTCGGCAACTGTACAATTGCAATACAAATATATTAAAAACGGGAATCTAGAGTACATACAGATGCCTATAACTAGTTCTACAGTAGAATATACTTTACCATCTAGTGAAGCTGGCAGTGGAGGAGACTATACTACATCTATAGAGATAGCACAGTTTGGTACTGGATCTTTAAGCGTATCGTTTGAATTTTATATAAGTAGTGTGTTTATTCCTAACTTCATGGTGAACGCTGTCACTGGATAGGTAGATATGAATAAAGGTGTAATAAGAATGAGAAGTGCTGAGGAATATGATAAGTTATACTACTCATAGCTAACTGGTAGCACCTCAGTATATAGACCCAATATTACATCCAATAAGTAGTTAATGGTAATAGATGATGTCGGAGCTACCGATTACACTATATCATTACCTTTTAATGACACATACGAAGGCATGTCATTATATATATTTTATACTTCTACTACTGGTACTGGCAACTATGCACTGAGAGTAGTAACTGAAAACTCTCAAAGTGATTTACCTGGAGGAGTCGGTAAATTCTTATATAACGGTTCATTAAGTTTGAGTATAATAACACTAACTCCTAATAAATTTGTACAGCTTAAATACACTAATATGGCTTCTGGATATGTAATGTCTGGTAGTACTGTTGTTCCATTTAATTGCCCTGCTTGGATGGTTGAAAATGGGTCTGATTTCTAGAAACAAATATAATTATGAATGATCTAAATAATTACGTAAATAATAAACTATTATACTCTGTAAAATATAATAACAGAGACATAGTATCTGCTATATGCTCTAATGAGTTATAGTTTCTACTTACTAAAGTGGAATTTGTTCAAGATAGATAGATGCTAGAATCTATGATTTGTGGAATTAATAGACAGATAGATAAAGATATACCTTTAAAGTTAGTTAAAGTGTGTAACATAATAAATTGTAAAGACTGTAATTATTGCAGGACCTGTTGCTCAAATTAACGTTCAGTATTATTATTAACTAAATATGTAAATTATGAAAATAGATTTTAAAAATATAGTTATTAGAGATATTGAGGGTAATGAAGAGAATATAGATATGTCAAAAGAGTTAGGTAAAATTCTTTATAAATCTGCTATAAGTAAAGAAGGATTAGAACTAGCTAAGGACATTTATGATAATGGTGAAGTAGAACTTGACAAAGATGCTGCAACTTCTATAAAAGGTGTAGTATCTAATGGCTTCTTAGCTATAGTTCAAGAATCTGTAATACCTATGTTAGATGAAATTATAAATTCTGAAAACAATGACCAACAAGCTGAGTGAATACAGTGATAGGGAATTGTTAGAAGCAATATATACTATGTTACAATATGTAATAGTAAGAGTAAATGAAATTGATAACGATGATAAACAATTTGGAATGAATCTTGCTGCAGATTTACTTGGTAGTATAGTATATGATGCTCAACCTAGAACTACAAGATATGCAAATTAAATGGTTAAAAGAAAGTAATAGAATGAAGCACCTGAAGTACGCAATACTACCAGGTGCTCTGTTCACTATATTATTTGTAGCTGGTTTGGCTACAGGTATGGAATTTAAAGATAAACAACATGGTGGTAAATGGGATTGGTTAGACTGGATAGCTACTATGATAGGTGGTGTTATTGGTCAAGCAATTCAAGTAGGTGTAATATTATTATTGAAGTTATGCATATAATATCAGAAAGAATAGCTAAAAGAAGTACATATACTATAAGTAATATGTATATAGATGGTGTTAAATTCTGCAATGTTCTTGAAGATACAGATAGAGGACTTACACAAGATACACCGCTAGAGGATATATAGAAGATTAAAGTATATGGTAAGACTGCTATACCTACGGGTACGTATAAAGTTACTTTAGACGTTGTGTCTCCTAAATTTAGTAAATATAAACAATATAAATTCTGTAACGGGAAATTACCTAGATTATTAGATGTACCTGATTTCAATGGTATTTTAATTCATATAGGTAACACAGAGGCGGATACAGATGGATGCTTATTGGTAGGGAAAAATAACGTAGTTGGTAAAGTAACGGAAAGTACTGTAACATTCAAGGCATTATATACTAAGATGCAAGAAGCAGTAGAAAACGGAGAAGAAATTACTATTACTATTAAGTAACACAGAGGCGGATACAGATGAAAACAATTTTATATAATCCTATATTTATTAATCCACAGGCTTATTATGTATTTCCAAATCTGAATGGTTAGTTAGTGGAATAGAAAGATGCTACTATTGAACCTGCCAAGTATTCCGGAATAATAGAAGTAAAGATAATCGCCAACGGCGATATACATAAAATAAAACAATTTAAGAACACAGATAATATAGATTTTACAGAATTTTCTGAATCTTGGGTTCGTATAAATCAATATACACTAGAAGGTAACATAGTATTAGGAGAATGGAAAATAGGCAATATAGAAGGTAAGCCTAGTTTAGATCCTAGTATTAAACAAGCTTTAGTAGGTGTATGGATAGCTGACGGAAAGAGCAACACTGATCCCGACCACAATATCATCAAGAACAAGCTTCTTGGCAGGGGAGGAGATTTTGAGATACTTAATGCTGCGTATGAGGGTATGTCAGGTTGTAATGGTTATCCAGTAGTGTTCGGTACTAATAAGACTTGGGAACATCTTTCAGGTACAGCAAATTATACTTCTGATACTACTAATACTACGATTCATATAACTCATGTCAGACTTGCAAATAGAGGTTTGTTATATAGTTATGTGAAAGAAAATGGAGTACTAACTAATATAAAAGAAATACCTTCATTTAGAGTTACTGTTAAAGGTCTTGAAGGAAATAGTAAACTTGTTTACAAATATTTAGCTACAAAAGATGCAACAAAGGAAACATCATTACATTTAAGTAATGGTATTCATAAATTACCTAAATCGTTTGTTCCGACAGACGCATTATTAGATTTAACCACTAATGTTTGGATAGGAATGTCTATTAGTCCTATATCAGAGGAAGTTACAGAATTCGATTGTGATATATCTATTAAAGTTCTTCCAGAATATGAGGGTTCCTTTGTTACTGACGGAGTCGACGACATGATTGTCAGTCAAAAATCTGTATTTGATATGCTAGGCGGAAGCAGTGAACTTACTGTGGTCACAATGATGTATAATCTTACTGATGGAGTATTTACATATAATAATTATATTCGTCCATATACTGAAGGATATATAAGAACTAGATTTGGAACTACATCCTCCAATAAACTATGTATAGGTTGTTATACTATAGTAAATATAAATCAAGACGCGTCCGTTTCTAAAGATAACATTGATGGTGTATATATATCAGGAAGTAGAACTGATTTTATCAAAGACGCATCAGCAACAGGTAAGTTAGACGGAAGATTTTCAGTTGAAGGCCGTATGCTTAATGACGATAGTATTGGTGAGTGCAGTCAAGTTGCATGGTACTGGACATTTATAGCTAATCGAGTATTAACTACTGACGAAATAAATCAAGTAATGACCTATTATAATTTGGATAAGTATATTGAATCAGCTGAATAATATGTATCAAAAAATAAATTGACAAACAAAATGAAATATATTGTATTTCCAGTGGATGATTTAAAAAATATATCATAGTAGCTACTAGATGAGTTACATTTAGTATTAAGAAAGAATATATATGGTACTAAAGTAATAATGAAGATATCTAATTACGAGAGGCTATTCCCTTCTATATAGACACTTCCAATAGACCACGATGATATTATAGAAATTAGTTATCCGTATTCAGTTTATGAAGGAGAACAATTAAAAGAGTTACTAAGTACAGAAGAATGGAGTATTCCTATTGAAAATTAATAAAATATGGTAAGGTTTGTAAACTTTAGAGCAACAGATATTTAGCCAAATCCAGATGAAGTAATGTATTGGGTAGATCTGGCTACTGATCCTCTAGGTGGTAGTATTAAAACTTGGAATGCGGAAGGGTATTGGGAAACTCTTCGAGTATTAGAAGGTACACTGCCAGAATTTGAAGAGAGAATTAAAAAATATGTACAATAGCAACTAGAATCATACGAAGAACGTGTAGATGAGAAGGTTAAGATTATTGAGGGTCAAATAGCTATTGTAGATCAAGATATAGAGTCATTAAAACAAGGTAAACAAGATAAGCTAGTAGCTGGTGCTGGTATCAATATATCTGATAATGTAATATCTTGTATAGTAGACTTAACTTTATATAAGGTAGTACTTGAATTACCTACTAAAGATATTGATCCTACTAAAATATATTTGGTATTAGATGAAGACGGAGAGGAAGGTAATATATGGAAAGAGTACATATATGTGAATAATCATTGGGAATTGATGGGAGAATATCAAGCTCCTATAGATTTGTCCCCGTATCTTACTAAAGAAGAGGCTTAGAATACTTACGCAACCAGAGCACAATTATCAAATACCAATAGAATTATAGGTATTACTGGTGATGGAAATCTACCGGATCTATCAGATACTAATTATCTTAGTAATTCTAAAGATTTAATAAATAATATTAAGGTTCTAGATGGATAGATCGCAGATGGTAGACACGAAGAAGTATGGGAAGTACTGTATAATCAATTTACAGTAATTTCAGGATTTTCAGTTTCTCCTACTATAATCGAAAAAGGAGTTTCTACTTCTATTAAAATGGCTGGTAGATTCTTATTTAATAATGAACCTTTTATTCCATAGAGTGTAACTCTTAAAAGAGATTCTGTAGTTATACATAATACTCCAATAGATAATCTTAATGGCATCATAGATAATCTTGATACTACTAGTGATAGTGTTGTCTATAGAGTAGATATAATAAGTAATGAAGTACAAAAATCAGCTACTGCAACAGTTCGTGCATACTACCCTATGTTTTTTGGTCATTCTCCAAAAATCAGTTTAACTTCTACAGATATAACGGGCTTTACTAAGTAGCCTATCAAGAGTTCACCAAATGGAACATATTCTATGAATGTAAATCAAGGTGATTACGTGTGGTTATGCATACCATCTAACTTTAATATATCTAAAGTGACATCTTCTGGATTTGGAGTTCCCATGGAAAATCCTATTTCAGTAGCTGTAGATAACAAGGGTACATATAAATGTTATCGTACAAGTGGATAGCTTAATGCTGGAACGTTTGATTTTACAATTGGATAAGAATAAAATATATTATGGCAAACATTAAAATATATGGTACCCTGGTTAATGATACTACAGATCCTAAGATAGTCAATACCGATCAAACTTGGGATAAAGATTTATAGAAGTATCAATCTGATATTAACCAGAGTACGAATAGCTTAAAAACAGAACTCGATGAAGAGATTGCTAGAGCTACTCAAGCAGAAAGAGACATATAGAATAGTGTGTCTGCAGAAACAGCAAGAGCTCAACAGGCAGAAGCAGATAATCTTGAAAAAATAAATAATGAAATAGCTAGAGCTAAATAGGCTGAAGAGACTAATGCTAAAGCTATTAAAGATGAATCAGATAGAGCTAAAGCTGCTGAGTCAAAGAATGCTGATGCTATTAATACAGAAATAAGTAGAGCACAAACTGCAGAGAATCAAATAATTGGTTCTGTATATTCCTTAGATAGTTATGTTAAAGAATCTATTACAGAATTGAAAGAATCAATTGGTAGTGATAGTGGTCTTTCTGATAGAATAGATGAAGTTGAGGCTGCATACAAAGCCGCAGATAATGCTTTAGGACAAAGGATTACTGATGAAATTACCAGAGCTACTAATGCAGAAAATGCTAATACTAATAAAATTACTACTGAGAAGAATCGTAATGACGCACAAGACACTTTAATAACTAATCTACAAAATAGTAAAGTAGCATCAGTAGAACTGATCTAGGATTAGTAGAATAGCTTGCATTACACATTAATGGTAGATTCTGTTAATGCTGGAGAAATTAGTATACCTAAAGATAGATTTCTTAAAGAAGTTGTATATGATGCGAATGCTACTAGTTTAGTATTCACTTTTGTAGCAGAAGATGGAGATTCTGTAGTAAGAGTAAACATAGGGGATTTAGTAGATGTATATACTGCTGGAGATGGGTTACAACTTGCTGCATCTAACAAATTTAATGTAGTTATAGACTCTACATCAGATTCATATTTGACAGTAGGCCCTAATGGTGTAAAATTAACAGGTGTAGCTGCAGCTATTAATTCTGTTAGATCAGAGTTTGAAGAATCTAATTAGCAGTTGATAGGATCAATAGAAGCAGAAACTGCTAGAGCTACAGAGGTAGAGAATAACCTAGTAGGTCAAATATACGCACTAGACTCGTAGAAACAGAACACCCTGGTAAGTGGTACTAACATAAAGACGGTTAATGGGGAATCTTTAGTTGGAGCAGGTAATATTGAAATTACTGCAGGAGCTGGAGAAGTAGGCGAAGCACCAAAGGATAATAAAAAATATGGTAGAAGAAATGCTGCATGGTCTGAGATTATTGAATTCTCTGGTAACTATAATGATTTAACTAATAAACCTACTATACCCGATACTAGTGCGTTAGCTACTAAGACAGAATTGAATAGTGGATTATCTGGTAAACTTAGTTTATCTGGTGGTACTATGACTAATACTAATTTGGTTACTAATCTTAATGCTCAATTACTTGATGGTAAAGACTCTAATAGATACGCTAAAAGTGTTGGTAATGTAAGTAAAAATTATGCAGATACGTGTTACATAGAAGCTATAGGATATACTAATGCAGATAATTTAGGAACTGGATCATACGACTATGGGTAGTTCTTGAGTTTTACTAGTGGTACTAGTGTTACTCAGTTTTATATTCCGGATTTAAGATAGAGTACTTTATAGAAAGTAAGAATGTATGTTAGAAGTGACTTCAATGGGGTCACTAGAACATTAGCGGATGCAGAATGGAAAGCTCTGGCCTATTATGATGATTTAACTTGGGCTAATATAGAAGGTAAACCTGTAATTTCTGCAGATGCTAAATCAAACTCTATAGCATAGAGAGATTTTTCATCAGTATTACACGCAAAAGGTTTTAAAGTAACGGGATCAGATAATACATGGTTGCTGACAGGAGATGGTACTCTTAAACTAACTAGAGATTTTATTAGGTTAGTTTCTCCTAGTAATATAGATAATATTAAAGGTGCAGCATTCGGTACATATAACAATACTTCTTTAGGAACTTTACCAATAGCTAATTCTTTTGGAGATATCTTACAAATAACCAACTCTAATGATATTATTCCTGGTAATAACGGAAATTATTCTACACAGATAGTATTACCTCACAGTGACACAGGACATTTGTATTTTAGAAATTCAATAAACAATTCTGGTTGGAATTCGTGGAAGAAATTAGTTACGTCATCTGATAAACTACCAACTCCATATGCATTGACATTCACCGGAGCTGTAACAGGAACTTGGGATGGATCTGCAGCTAAAACAATTAATATACCAGCATCTGCATCGGGACCTAAGGGAGATAAAGGGGATCCAGGTGAGAATGGTATAACACCAACTATTGGTTCCAATGGTAACTGGTATTTAGGGGATACTGATACTGGTAAACCTTCTAGAGGTGCAACTGGACTCAAGGGTGATACAGGAGCTCAAGGACCTAAAGGTGATGCCGGTACTGCTGCAACTATTACAGAAGTATCTGCTGTTACTCTACCATATACTTCAGAAGCAACAGTAACAATGGGCGGTACAGCTAGTGCCAGAACATTCAGATTTGGTATACCTCAAGGTCATACAGGACCGCAAGGAGAATAGGGTCCGAAAGGAGACACTGGTCCTACTGGGCCGAAGGGGGACAAAGGTGATAAAGGTGATGTTGGACCACAAGGACCTCAAGGTGAACCTGCTAATAGTAAAGTAGCAATATTTACTACTAATGATTTATTTAAGACAGATAGAAGTACTTATGTCACTCTTAATAGTGCAGATGTTGCCATACTAAAAAAAATAAATAATGATGGAGATTTAAACGAGTATCAATTCTTATATTATGGTAACCCTTAGGGTGATTACGGTACATTTCCAATGGTTATAGCAAACTCTGATTTAGACAGCGGAGGTTTGTCTGATGGAGTTGCGGTATATGCTTCCATTATAGACGATCAAGGAAATTGTATATCTGAAGTATTTAATGTTGAAGACTACGCTGGTGGCGGATTTACTACTAATGATCAGGCTGTCGTTAATATGAAAAATTGGAACGAAAGCAGTAGATTTAATACTGATGGATATTAGAGATTTATAAACGGACTATAGATATGTTGGGGTACACACACGCCTAGTGCTCCTTCGGAGTTAAAAACTGTAACGTTTCCTATTGGTTTTTATAGTGTTCCGTGGACTGTGATGGTTTCGTTCAAAACCAATAATAGTACTTATCGTAATATGTATAGTGCAGTAGTTACATAGGTTTACGCGTCTAGTTTCACGTATAGAGCGACAGAAGCAGATATGAGTACTTCGGCAGCATATACTACACAACCTGTAAGTTATATAGCAATAGGTAAATGGAAAAGATAATATGAAGAATATAAGTAATAAAATATACTGGAAACAAGGTTTTTATTGTGAACCGATAGACGGAGCGGTAGAAATAACAGAAGAATATTGGTAGGAATTATTATTTGCTCAATCTCAAGGTAAATTAATATCTGAAAATGAAAGTGGGTATCCTGTAGCTGTAGATTACGTAGCTACTATAGACGAAGTAAAGAAGATAACTATATAGAATATAGAGCGGTATGACAAATCAGATATTATTAATTCAGTAATTATTGATGGAACTTCCATTTGGCTTAATAAAACGGAGAGATTATCTATAAGAGAATTAGCCAATATCAAAAAAGCTAACGGGGAAGCAGATATAACTGTATGGTACAATAATAATAAGACTGTCATACCATTAAATCAATTTAACAGTATAATGGATAGTATAGAGTTATATGCATCTGAATGTTATAATACTACTCAACAACATATAGCCAACATTAAAAAACTAAACAGTAAAGAACAAATTAACAATTATGACTATACTGTTGGATATCCAGATAAGTTAATCATAAACTTAAGTAAATAACATATACAATGAAAGAAAACATAAATTTTAAAGCTAGTGTTACAGCTCCAGATCCTAAGGAAGTAAATTACTGGATTGATCTAAAAGAAGATCCAACAGGTGCTGTAATTAAAGTTTATAAGAATTCTGGTTGGGCTCCTATTAGCGGAGATACAGAAGTAATAGAACAACTAGAAGAGAAGATTGATAACAAAGCAGATAAATCTGATACCTATAATAAGGAATAGGTAGACGCTAAGGTAGCATCTGTATATAGAGTAAAAGGTACTGTAGCAGACTTTGATTCTTTACCTGAGGTATCTGTAGTCGGAGATGTGTACAACATAGATGATACAGGGGCTAATTATGTATGCATTAATGCTGATCCAGTAGAATGGGATAAATTATCAGAAACTGTAGATTTAACTAATTGTATATCATCAGAGGTTGTTAACAACATAGTTACTATGACTCAAGCAGAATATAACGCATTACCTAATAAAAATTCTAAAACATTATACTTAATTTACGAATAATTATGGAACTCGGAGATAAAAATATTGTAGCTGTCCGTTTAGGAAACGCTAACGTATTTACTAATTATTATGGGGTTAGTTTCCCTATAGAACCTCAAAGTACTACTTTGACTAGAATTGGTTATATGCCTTGGCATAAAGAATTACCTATTCAATCTAAAATGAAATCATGTACACTTACTGCTGATGGTGTGGTTAAATATCTTAAAGCAGACGATAGAACTAAATATGAAGATGGTTCTGATAGAGATATGACTTTAAATACTATGGTAGAAATACCTGAGTTTTGGTATAAGTGTATGAAGGATGACAATACTGTATATCTAAATTTGTATCCTGCAGATCCCATGATACCTGGAGTAGAGCACGTAGAGAAGTTCTATATTTCAGCATACGAAGCATCTAATGTTGAAGATGTATATAAGTCTATTAAAGGTGATAATATTACTCCTTCAGTTAATATTGCAAGAACCACAATGCAACAAAGAGCTAGGGCTAATAAGGCTGGTAGTACCAATTGGAATATATATACTTATAATGCACACAAGGTACTTACTATACTATATTTAGTAGAATATGCCTGTACTAATTCTCAAAAAGCATTTAATGCTGAATTAACTGCAGAGGGATATCATCAAGGAGGCTTAGGAGATGGAGTTACTACAGGTAGTATTAAAGTAAATGGAGTTGATACATATAGTTTTATACCTTGTGGAAGTACAGACGAACATGGAAACTCTACTGGTATAACTTCCGTTACTGTTGATAGTACTGACACAGAAGGTGTTGTTACTCAGAAGACCTACAATGTTCCTACTTACAGAGGGATAGAGAATCCATTTGGTCACGTATGGAAAAATTGTATAGACACGCTTATCCATTATAATACAAATTCTACGAAAAATGACGTTTATGTTACTACAGATGTAAGCAAGTTTGGTTCGACTAATGTTTCAGATTATAACTTACAATGTAGTACTGTAACTAATGAAGGTTATAAGAAAAGGCTAATTTATAATGAATCATTTGATTTGTTTCCACCAATTGATGAGGCATATGGAGGAAGTGCTACTACATACTGGTGTGATTATAACTATACTAATAATAGCACTTCAGATAGAAGCTTATTTTTCGGCGGTGGTGCTAGCTCTTCTTCTTATTCCGGTTTGCTCAGTCTGGATTCTCGCCATGCTCTCGGCAATGCTGGTGCCAATGTCGGTACTCGGTTAATCTATATACCTTAATTTAAATATAGATAAAGTTGTCCTCTGTCATTAAGCAGTAATGCTAGCAATACTTCTAATTCCAGTTTACTCAATCTGAATTCTAACAATGCTCTCAGCAATGCTAATGCCAATGTCAGTACACTGAAACCTTAAAAATATATCTGAATGATAAGATGAAAAACTGTTAGAGGAGACTTTACCACTAGGTAAAAAATGACTAATTAAAATCTTCGTGTTAGTAACTTTGTGAAAACTCGAAATAGGATTTCAGATGAAAAGATACAATAATTTATTTGATAAAATAGTAAGTTTAGATAACTTATATGCGGCTGATAAAAAAGCTAGAAGATATAAATCACATAGACCTGAAATAATATTATTTGATAAGAATAAAGATAAATTACTTTTAGATCTACAAAGAAAACTAATAAATGGGGAATACGAAACTTCCGAGTATTATGTTTTCAAAATATATGAACCAAAAGAAAGAGAAATATTTAAGTTACCATACTATCCTGACAGAATTGTACATCACGCAATTATGAATATAATGGAGCCTATATGGGTATCTGCATTTGTAAAAGGAACTTATAGTTGTATTAGAAAGCGCGGTATACACAAAGCTTTGAAAGATGTTAAATTTGCTTTAAAGGATGAAATAAATACGCAATACTGTTTAAAGTTAAATATCAGAAAGTTCTATTCTTCTATAGATCACGATATATTAAAAACAATAATAAGGAAAAAAATAAAAGACAAAAGACTATTAAGTCTGTTAGATGAAATAATAGAATCGGCTTAGGGAGTACCTATTGGTAATTACTTATCCTAGTTCTTTGCTAATTTATATCTTACTTATTTAGATCACTGGATTAAAGAACAAAAGAAAGTTAGATACTACTTTAGATATGCAGATGATATTGTAATATTAGGTGGAGATAAGTAGTAGTTACGAGATTTATTCTATAATATACAGGATTATCTTAATAATAAATTAAAGTTAAACTTTAAGGATAATTGGTAGATATTTAAGGTAGATTCGAGAGGTATAGATTTTGTAGGATATAGAGTATTTCATACTCATACGTTATTAAGAAAGCGTATAAAAAAGAGATTCTGCAAAAAGATAAACAAGTTAAATAAAAAATAGAACCTAGATAAAGATACATATAAGCAAAAAATATGTAGCTATATAGGTTAGATTAAATACTGTAATGGACGTAACTTGTTAAATAAAATGTCTAAATATAAAGAGCTATTAGAATATATTAAAGAATAATTAAACTAAGAAACTATATATAAATATATATGTTTTATAAGTATATCAAAACAATATTATCAGCCCTGGCAGACTAATTATCAGCTAGGGTTTTACTTTTCAAAACACTTGCTATGATTTACAATATAGGAGATCCGGTTATGACACTATTAAAAAGTATGTTCAGCAGTGCACAAAAAACATCTGCTGGAATACTAGCGGGAATCACTAGCTACTTTGCACCAATTTCAGTAACTGTTGTTTGCGTATGTTTATTTATCATTGTAGATGTAATCCTTGGTTATAAGGTTTCTCGTAAGTATGGTCATAAGTAGATAGAGTCCTACAAATTATGGAAGACTATAAATAAGTTATTTGAGGCTGTACTGTTGATAGCAGGAGCACATGTAATAGATACTAGTATAGTTACTTCTATAAATTTGCATGCTGTAGAGTTTATATCTGGTATGATATGTGGAACAGAGTTTATATCTTGGCTTGAATCTATGAAAGATTTACATCCAGATTGCAAGATTTGTAAAGTAATAGAAAAAGTTTTAGGAAAGGTTATCAAATCTAAAGGTGAGAAATATCTCGGAGTAGATATTGACATTAATGATTTAAAAAATACCAATAATGATAATAACAGCAATACTCACAGTAGTTAATTGGTTGAAAGGAAATTTCAAAGCACTTACCATAAGTTTCATATGTATTCTAACGGTAAGTGCTTTTTTTATGTACAACCAACTGAAAAAAAAGGATGCAGAGATAGCTAGGCTAGTTAATAATACTAGTTACTATGAATCTCTATTTGACAAGAAAGATTAGGCTAACAGAACATTATAGCTTACTATAGATTAGTTAAAATGTAGTAAAGACAGTATAATTGAATAGCTTAATGAAACCAAAAAGAAATTAAAAGTTAAAGATAAGAACCTGGTACAAGCTCAAGTAATCAATACAGAAGTAAAGGATTCAATCAAAACAGTAATCCAAACAAAAGAATCAGATTTTAGTAAGGAGTTAAAACTCAATAAATTAACGACAATCATAGTAAGTAGAAAAGATTCAATCTTATCAGTCACATTAGATTTGAAGAATGCTTAGACATTGTTCATAGAAGAAAAAAAAGTGTATCGTAATTAGTACAAATCGTGGCTGTCCAGGTTCTTTCACTTTGACTTTAAAAAAGATAAAATTCGCAAATTTACTATAGATAATTCCAATAAACTTATCAAAGTAACTGATACCAGAATAATAGAAATCAAATAAACTATTATTATAAACATAAATTAATCAATAATAATATGCATAGAATAATCCGTACAAAAGCTTATGAAGCTGAACACGGTCCTCATTTCAATGAAGAACATGCTCGTAAAGCTGTAAATAAAATGGAAAATGAAGACGGAACAAGAGGTCAACATTGGTCATTAGAAGAAACTACAGCATTAGCTAATCAATATGGTATTCGTTTAGATGAAAAGATAAACAAATATGATTGGTACGTTGCATTGAATATGGTATACTCTGATTACTATCGTGTCATTGTTAACATTACCGGCACTAACAATACGAAGTTCTTCGTAGAATTAGCTAAAGCTTGGATCTGTGACAAAGATATAGATGAAGGTAAAATGTGGTTCTACTATATTTATGTCATGTGTGATAAGATTAGAAACGCTGAAGAAGATCTTTATGAAAGATATTACAGCAAGTACGAAGATGATGACGAAGAGGAACGTTATGGAAACTACCGTAGAATGGGTAGATCTTCATATGGTAGACGTAGAGAATACGACAGAGAATACGATGAAAGAGACTTTGAGAAGGAGAGAGAAAGAGAAAAATCCTTTCCTATGGAAGAAGAATTCAAACGTGGTCGTTCTGTGCGCTACATTAGATATTAATCAAATTAAATCAATCCTAAATAAAATCAATTATGTTAGAAGATAAAATTATTGTTCAAGACCGTGGTTTTGACGCTGGTCTAGCTGCATTAATGCAGAATGGTAATAAAAGTATGGACCCTGCAGCTCTCATGGCTATGATGAATAACAATGGAGGTTTCGGTGGTAACGGTTGTTGGTGGATCTGGATCATCCTACTGTTCTTTGTTTGGGGCGGTTGGGGTGGTAATGGCTTCGGTAACAGAAGCGGTGAAGCTTCACAGCTTGCTTCTCAATTAAATACTGATGCCAATACTAATCTGCTAATGCAAGCAATCAATGGTAACAAAGAAGCTATCAGCACATTGTCTAATACTTTGAATTGTGATATTAATTCAGTTCAAAATGCTCTGAATACTATTAATGCAAGTGTAAGTCAGATAGCTTGTGATACCAAACTTACAGGTGCACAAGTAATTAATGCCATACAGAGTGGTAATGCCGGCCTTGCATCTCAGTTGGCTTCTTGCTGCTGCGATGTTCGTAACGCTATAACTACTCAAGGTTATGAAAGTCAGTTAGCTATTGTAAACCAAACAAATACTCTGACTAGCAACGCTAATACTCAATTTAATATTTTGGGTGCTAAAATAGACGCTTAGACTCAAATAATTAATGACAAATTCTGTCAACTTGAAATGCGTGAAATGCAGAACAAGATTGACTCATTGCGTCAAGAAAACAATCAGTTGGCTTTAGCTGCTTCTCAGCAAGCTCAAACCGCTAACATTGTTAATCAGTTAAGACCTACTCCGGTTCCTGCATATCTGACTTGTAACCCGTATGGATGTAATGGTGGCTTTACAGGCTATGGTTACAATGGTTACTGTGATGGATGTGGCTGTGGATGCTAAGAAAGGAGGTAATTATGTTTTTTAATTTTAATCCTTATACATTTAATAGAAGTAGAGTAAGAACTATAGATAACTTTGGTATACCTTCATTGAGAACAATATATGTTACCACTGATACTACCAATAATACTGTTACTTATGGTATCTGTCCTAGAATCTGGAGACAACTTCCTTGTGAGGGAATATTTTTACTTAATATAGTAAATACTCCTGCTACAACAGTAACTGCAGCTTCTTTAGTAAGTATAGATACTACTAGAACAGCTAATCAAGTAAGTCCTACGACTACTACTTCTACAGGGGCTAGAGCTCTTATAAATGGTTCAGGCGATCAAATGGCTACAGAAGAAATATCCACTGGCAATAGATATCTGATTTACTATAATAAATCAAATGGTATATTTCAAACTGTAAACCATATTATACCGCCTACTACTGCTACTGCGTAATCTTTAATCAAAAAGGGCTCTTAGGAGCCCTTTAATAAATACTTATTATGATAACATTTGCACAATTAAATATAGGAGATCCTATACATGTATTAGAAATAACTGGAACGTTTAAGAAAAGTACTACTTATTATAAAGGTACTGTAATGAATGTATCCAAGGTTTATGATGAACCCCTTCCTCCTCAATAGTTTCCTCTACCAAATTAGAATAGAAAGAAGCTAGTTGATATAACAATAGGGTGTGACGGCGAATAGAAGAAATTATCTGTAGAAGAGAATAAGTCTATTGTAACTGATGGAGCTGTAGGTTTAACTATAGCAACAGATAAACAATAGATAATAACAATGGTAAAGAATAATTATAATGAATACAAGGCAAAGAAGGAGGCTTTAGCTAAGTATGAAGAAGAGATGAATAAGTGCGATGCAATACTCAAGTAGTTGGATTATTAGGAGGAAAATTTGAAACAAGAAGATCCTAGAATAAAGGAATTACAAGAACAAGTTGCAGAGTTAAAAGGATTAATAAAGCAAGCAAGTAATATGGTTCCACCTTAGATGAAATAGATGTTACCATAGAATATGCAAAAAGCAATGAATGAGGCTAGTTAACACTAGCCTTTTTTATTTTAAGCCTTTTATTTAAACGCTATTACTATATCTTGTCAATTGTACTACTTTACATATAAAGTGTCTAAAAAGTCCTTAAAATACGTTATAGATATATTTAATGCATTAAAATAAAAATATGAAAGAAATTTGGAAAGATATTCCAGACTATGAAGGTTTATATTAGGCTTCTAATACTGGAAAGATAAAAAGTTACGATAGAGTAATCGTAGTTCCTCCAAACAGCAAGAGTGTATATGGATTTAATTATGTTAGAAAAGGTAGACAATTAAAACAGCAAGTGGCAAATAGTGGTTATTTAAAAGTGCTGTTGTATGATGAAAATGGTAATCGTAAATATACATTAGTACATAGATTAATAGCTTCTACTTTTATTCCTAACCCTAACAAATATAAGTGCATAAATCATAGGGATGAAAATAAATTAAACAATAGCCTAGATAATCTTGAATGGTGTACTCATAAGTATAATACAAATTATGGATCTTGCATAAGTAGGAGATCAGAGAAACAGAAGATTACAAATAGTAGAATAACTCCTGTTGCTAAATGTGATGATTTTGGTAATATAGTGGATGTATATACGTCTATGAGAGAAGCTGCTAGATCTAATAAACTATACCAGTCTAATATATTCAAAAGTTGTAATAGTAATATTAAATCAGGAGGATACCTTTGGAGGTATGTTAAAGTATGAAATTAGATACATTATCAAACATAATAGATGACATTCTGTTGATAGCTAGAAATAACGGAATATCTGAATCTGAACATTTGTCTAGATATTAGATAGAGATGTGGATTGCTTAGTATAGAGCTATGCTAATTAAATAGGATATTGATAAAGGTAGAGATATCAATCCCATGTATGTTCAAACTATTAGATGTATACACTTAGAAAGGAAAGAGTGTATACCAGGTCACTTTGTATATGTTAGTGATATAACGTTACCTAAACTCATAGACTTTCACTTCAGAACAGGTCTAGTTTCTGTAAAGGATATGTATGGTAATCTGATATAGTTAGGTAGTGAGTCCAAAATGAAATTTTAGAAGTATAGAAAATATACATGTAAGGATTATATTGCTTACTTAAAAGATAGTCGTATATACGTAGAAGGAGGTAATAATCAGTTAGAATATATAGAGGCTGATGTTATACTGGAGAATCCTGCAGATGCTAATGAATGCTTCGATCCAGACGAACCGTATCCAGCACCTGCACACATGATTCCTACTATAAAAGATCTTATATTCAGTAAAGAGCTGAATATTATGCCTAAGATGCCTACAGATACTACTAATAACTCTAATGACGATATGTAGAACATATATAAACAGTAGCAATAATGAATAAGAAATCATATACTATAATGGACTTCTATTAGTTCTACTTATCTAATATAGAAAGAGATACTGTATACGATGTTGACTACAAAGTATATAGACAGATAGTTGAAGATTACTTTAGATTTATAGTAGAAGAAATAATGGAGCATAGTAAAGAATTTAGATTACCATGTAGATTAGGGTACTTAAGTATTGTTAAGAGATAGCCTAAAAACTTCGACAATAAGAGTCTTAGAATAGACTATCACGAGAGTGCTATACAAGGTAAAACCGTTTACTTTATTAATGAACATTCCAATTATTTTAAGTACAGATTTTTGTGGTCTAAAAAGGAATCATTATTAACTAATAAAACAAGATATTAGTTTGTAGCAACTAGAGCTAATAAAAGAAGATTAGCTCAAATAATTAAGAATAGAGAACATGATTACGTGGAAATTAAGTGATATTTAGGATATACCAAAACAAGCCGGAATATACCAAATTAAGAATGTCTTAAACGGTCATTCTTATATAGGTAGTACTAATAACTTTTATGATAGATTAATACAGCATCGTTCTCATCTAAGAAAGTAGAAACATCATAGCATCGCGTTGCAAAGAGCTTATGATAAATATGGAGAATATAATTTTGAAGTAAACGTACTAGAAATATGTTCTCCTGTAAGAGATACTTTATTGTATTTAGAACAAAAATATTTAGATTTAAATCCAGAGTATAACATAAGTAAAATAGCAAGTCATCCATCAAACACTGGGCATAAGATGCCGGAGCAAGCGAAGAAAAGATTGCATGATCTATATTACGGAAAGAAAAGAGATCCCAAAATAGTAGATAAAGCAACAAAAAATAGAATAGGGAAAGGATGTAAAAATGTATATTGTTATAATAAAGATGGAGAATTTATAGGGTGTTTTCTAAATTCGAAACAAGCAGTCAAGTTATTAAATCTTAATGTAACTCCAGGTACAATAAACAAATGTTGCACAGGATTATGTAAAAGCATTGGTGGATTTATATGGTCTTATGATTATAAGACAGATATTTCTTATAAAAAAGACAATGCAAAAAGAACTAAAATAGTTAGAATTTATAAAGATGGAATAGAAAAAATATACAGTTCTATTACTGAAGCTGCTAAAGATACGGGAAACATAAACAATAAATCTGCCATATCTGATTGTTTACGTGGTAGAAGAAAAACAGCTTATGGCTCTAAATGGAGGTATTACAATGATTGATAGATTAACTACATCTAAAGAAATAATTGCTAAAATTATAGCAGATTATGATTTAAAGGAAGACGAAATTAAAATAACAGACATCAAAGAGTGGATTGGTGAAGGTATGGAGAAAATAGGCGCAGTACAATAGCTTGAACACAAAACAACTAATTTAATAGTTGAGAATTATCAAGCTAAACTGCCTTGTGATCTTTATAGATTGGGACAAGTTGCATTCTCTTTTGAAAATGGCTGTGGTTGGTTACCAATGAGAAAGGTTACTAACTCTTTTGGTATATATAAGAAATGTAGTGGGTGCAATCCCAAAATGCTAGTACAAGATAGTGCCTTGATTCTATTGGTTAAGAATATCTTCAATCTAGATGATGATAAGGAAGCTTTAGAGATACTTAATAGTGATAAGAACATTAAACAAACCTTAGATGCTTTAGTAAATCAATATACTGTACCTAGTAATAACGGAAGACTGATAATAGGTAATCCGGCTACTTTTAATACCAGTCTACAGTACTCTACTAAACCTGGTTACATTACTGTTAATGTGCCGTGTGGTTGGGTTAAAATATCTTATCACGCTATACCTACTGATGAAGATAGTATGCCTATGATACCTGATTTACCTTCATATAAAGAAGCGTTAATGTATTATATAGGTACAAAAATACTATACGCAAAATGGATAAAGGGGCAACTATCAAATGAAATTTATTATTCTATTAAAAGATCTTGGAATTTCTACAGAAGATAGGCTTATGCTGAAGCTATGATGCCTGGTCCAGATGAACTTCACAGTATTCAAAATTAGTGGAACCGTTTATATCCAGAATTAGGAGAACACGATAGCTTTTTTGAACATTTGGGTGAAGAACAATAGATATATAACTAGAATAATTACTAAAAGGAAATGTTATGAGTAATACTTTCTAGACAAATAGTTTCATCGAAGGGATGAATTTGGATATTGATATTACTGCTATACCAGAATCACAATACAGGTATGCAGAGAATGTACGTATCCTTACTAATAAAGACGGTACTAGTGGAGTACTTTAGAATATACAAAGCACTAGATTGATACAAGGTGGTGATTTCATGGACAGTGACGAGGTAGTATTAGCTACAGCCATAATTAATCAATATGGTATCATACTTACTGCAGATCCATATGGTATAACTAGAATATATAGAGTAGAAGGTTACGAAGAAGGATTAATACAGCACACACTAGTATTAAAAGGGAGGCTTAACTATAATAGATTTAGCAGAGTAAAAATAGTCGCTAACTATGAATCTGATTCTATTATTAAAATGTATTTTACAGATGGAGAGAGTAGTATTAGATCACTAAATATAATGAGCGATAGATACGTGCAAAACTCTGAAGGTACAAATCCAGCATTAGATGAAGAAGGTAATATAAAGAATCCAGATTCATTGGATATAATACCAAGCACATTGCTAGTTGCTCCTAAAATAGTTAGTCTTGGAACTAACGGGTCATTATTATCTGGACAAGTATAGTACACTTATCAGTTATATAATGAAAGAGGTTCTAGTACCGGGTATGCTCCTGCTAGCAACACTATACACTTAACGTCCAGTAATACTACTACCGATTCTGCAGAATATCAAGGAGTAAATAAAGATGTTAATACTGGCAAAAGTGCTAATATTGTAATTGATTTATCTAATGTAGTTTCTGGATTATTTGACAAGTGTAGAATAGTAAGAATACAATACGTAGATAATACCGAAATAGCTAATATAGATGTTATTGACGAAATAGATTTACCTTCCGGTAATTCTTTAACATATACTGATTTAGGTAATAAAACATTGAATACTGTAACTATAGAAGAATTTAATGCTAATACCGGTAGTGATTTCACTGTAGCTACTCTAGAAAAAAAAGATAATATATTGTTTGCTGCAGATGTCAGAGAAACTACTTGGAAACCAATGATAAATGGAGAAGAGTATGATGCTAGGTCGTATAGATTTACTGGAAGTAACAAATTAATATTATAGGCAGCTGATTCGGGGTCTAGTATATCTGTTACTCCTACAGATAGTACTTTAAAGTAGGTATTATCATCTATAGATAAAAAACATGATTGTATATGTCCATTAAACTTATCAGATTATAAGCTTAATGACAATACTGTTTCAAAATATAAATTTAAGTCTTCTTCAGAACAGTTACCGATATTAGGTGGTACTGGTTTAAATATAGATTATGAGTTTATAACTACAGACATAGTGTTAGATACTACTCTAGATTATAATTTCATGAGTGTACCTAGAAAATAGGATGAAGGAAAAATAATATATCAGATTAGTGATGGTAGTAATATTGTAGTAAAATATCCTGAAGTAAAACAAAGAATACCCAATTATTGTGACCCTTATATAGACTCAAAATATAAAGGGTATTAGAGAGACGAAATATACAGATTTGGTATAATATTTTTTAATAATAAGAATGTTGCTAGTCCTGTTTATTGGATAGCAGATATCAAATTCCCGCATTCATTCGAAGTATCTCCTTGGTATTTTTACATGTAGTTTGTAAATGGAGATCTTACTAATTCTATTACATAGGAATTTATAGGTAAGGCTATAGGGGTTAAGTTTAATATAAAGAATTTTCCGGACGGAGCTGTGGCATACGAAATAGTAAGATGCAAAAGAACGGCAGAAGATAGAACTGTATTAATGTAGGGTATACTGTCTGATACTACTGCATTTCCTTGGCCTAATGCTACTACAGGTACATGGCTAAAAAGTGAAATGGACACAAGACCTAGAATACCTCTTGGAGTTACAGATACTAACATGTCTATATGTGGAGGTGTTAGTTTCTATGACGCACCTACTACTTATAGAGACGGAGAACTTTATTTAAATTAGGATCGTATAGTTAAAAATATATTCAGTTTAATAACTCCAGAAATAGATTTTACAGGCGATGAAGTTATATCTGAATTAGGTGACAATACTTATCTAGACCTGTGTCATTGGTGTGACACTAGAATGCCTAACACTACTAGAACTATACCTGTATTAAACAACCAAAATATAAAGTTAGAAGGATTTGTTAAGTATTTTCAGACTCCGTATCAGACATATGCTATGAACACATAGACTGCCTACGTTCAACCAAGTTTCTTAGGATCAATATTTAAACAAGATGGATTCTTTTATAATGCGGTTAATATGGATAGTTCTGATGATGACGAGATGGTAGTTAATATGATAGGGAAGAGGTATATCACTCACTATCAGAATTTATAGGGTGGAAATAGAATACAATTTGATATAAATAGAGCAATAACTACTCCTATTATACCTAATGGAGAATTAGGCAATATTCAAGCTTACTATAGAGGCATAGGATCACGTTCCTATTTAAATTTTGGAGTTATGTGGAATAACTAGGAATAGTTTGACTGGCTTAGTGCAAAAATGTGTTACTTTGGAAGTTGTGCTGTAGTAGAACTAGATGGTTATTTTCCTAGACAACATTCTATTGCAGTAGATGATAAGATAGCTGTGGGAGAAGGGGTTAAGAGTTTGATAAATTTCTATAATCATACTCCTTTCTCAACTCCTGTAGTAAATATAAAAAGGAGAATTGTTCCTTATGGAGGTAATAATTATAATGCTAGAAGCAATTCTACATATATATCCACATCATCATATAAGTTAATATCTGAAGTAGATAGTAATGTTAACTATGTATTCGGGGGAGATACCTATCTTGGAGTATTAGATCATAGAACTGGCTCACCTATTGCAGACGGGCAAGGAGGAGGAAAGTATGATAGTAGACAAACTAAAGTGAGTTTAAGTGACTACATTCCGTTAGAAACTACTATCAATCTAAATCTTGCTTATGGTGAAAGTATGAGTAGACAAAGAGGAAATTGTCCTAATCCATACTTAACTAATTATATACATAGTTTAGGTTTTTCTAATTAGACTAAACCGTATTATGCATATAACGATGTCTACTCATTATAGCCTAGTACACAGATGTATGTGGCAGATTCTACTACTTCTATGGCTAACTTAAGATTGCCGAACAAAATAATTTATTCTGAGACTAAAACTGCTAATGAGATTACAGATAGTTGGGCTTAGTTTAAACCTGCCAATTATATGGAAGTAGATAGCCAATACGGACCTGTTACTAATATGAAAGCTTTCGGAGATAAGTTATTCTTCTGGCAAGATTCTGCATTAGGAATAGCATCTGTAAATGATAGATCTTTGATTACAGACAATAATGTTAGTACTCTTACTTTAGGTACTGGAGGAATCCTTACTAGATACGATTATGTATCTACTAATAATGGATCTTCTATATCTAACGATTAGAGTATAGTAGCATCAGATGCTTCTCTATATTGGTATGATACGGATAAGAATGAGATATGTTCTTTTTCTGATAGGATACATAAGTTATCTAAAGAAAAAAATGTATAGACTTACTTGAACAATAATCCAGATATTCAAGTACGTACTAGCATATACGATAATAAATTTAACGAAGTACAGATGTGCTTCGATAATGCAGTACTAGTATTTAATGAATATACTTAGAGGTTTACTTCATTTTATACGTTTAATCCTAAAGCTCATCTCAGATTTTCTGATAAGTTATTGTATATATACAATAATAAGATAATGGAAAATGCAGATTTTCCGTTAAATACTATGTAGTCTAAGTTACAATATGTAGTTAATAAAGATCCATTAGTAACTAAAACATTTGATAATGTTTTCTTCAGTGGCTAGTTCAGAGATATAAATAGCATGTTAATAGATGCAAAGTTTACTACTAAGAATTAGGTTGGTACTATATAGGAAAACTATCTAACTGGAGGATATGCTATAGATTATAGAGAAGATACTTATAGGTTTGCTATAGGTAGAGAAGACACTCATGAAGATGAATTATCACTGCCTGGTAGGTTAAGAGGCAAATATTTGATATGTGATTATACTATTAATTGTGATAATCAACATAATTTCAATCTTCCAAATATTAATACAACATATAGATACTCATTAGTATAATCATGAAAAGTAAAAGAAAAATTAAAGGTATTAAGAAATACCAATACGGTGGAGTAGATTGGCAACGTTAGATGACAGAACAGTTATTAGGAGTACCTAATTTTTCTAAGTACGGTCCTAATGCTGCTCAAAGAGCATCTCTTGGACCTACTGGAAATACATCTACTTCTACTAATAATATAAATATTACAGATATATTAGGCAAAGGTTCAGATATAATAGGAGGCGTGACTAATATAGCCAGTATGTTAGTCGGTCCTTCTACAGCTGCTACTAAAGGAGAAGCAGTACAACAATCAATACAAAATGTAATAGGAGGTGCTGCTACTGGAGTTCAGATGGGATCAGTTGCTGGTCCAGTTGGAGCTATTGTAGGTGGAGCTGCAGGATTGGCTACAGGATTAGTAGGTAAGAAAGGTAAAATATCAGGTGGTGGATTCTATGAAGACCCTACTCTTACGCTGGGTACAGGCATACTAGGAGCTATTGGTAATAAGGGTTTAAAACGTAGGTACGAAGCTGCTAAAACTTTAGCAGGGCAACATAGAATTGGAGCTAGTATTGGAGCGCAAGCTCAATAGGAATGGGATGAAGATTATGATCAAAATGTGTATACTATGGAGTTTGGAGGTTAGATTCCTTCTAGCATGGCATATGTAGACGATGGAGAACTAATTAACACACCTCAAGGACAGATACTAGAAGTTCCAGAGGAAGGAAAACCAACAGATAGTAATTTAGTAAATTTACCGGAAGGTAGTAGAGTATTGAGTGATACGTTAAAAGTACCAGGAAGTAAAGAAACATTTGCACAAATGGGTAAAAGATTGATGTCTAAACAGAAGACAAAAGGTAAAGATATATATGCAGAGAATTCTGCAATGCTTAATGAAATGAATGATTAGGCTATTCACGATGAGTTGTTTACTATTCAAGAGATAACCAAGAATAAAAGATCTAAGGTTAAGAACGGTATATAGGCAGCAGCAGACGGTGACATAATTACTGCAGCTAATAATGGTAAAAGAGTTCCTGATGAACAAATAACAACTTCAAGAAAAAATACACCTAACTTTTTTACAAATGCCTCTTCTCTTGCTGCTAAAACGTTGGCATCAGATAACTTGGTAAATAGTGGAGAATGGAGAGGTGGAGTACCTTATTGGTTGTTATCAGGTTCTGATTATACAACCCCTATCAATAGCACAACGACCGATAACTCTGTAAATATACCTAACATATCTGTAACTCCAACTAAAACTAGAAGATCTACCGGTACTACAATAAGTAAACCTAATAGAAAATCTATAGTAGAGCCCATTAACAATGAAATAGATCTTAGTGGAGAAGCTATATCAAGAGTAGGAGATGAAGTAATACCTTATGAGACACTAGTTTCTACAACAGTAAATAATCAGAATAAAAAAGATAACAATAACGAGAACCCTCCTAAAGATAAAAATGATTGGAGAAAAATTTTAGGAGATATCACTTCTAACATATCACAAATAGCTCCGATATTTTCAAATCCAATGGCAAGTCCAGAAAATTTTGAAGCTGTATACAATCCGTATGCTGATAATATTATAAGAACAATGTCTGGTAGAAAATTTGATATTGCACCAGCTAAGAGAGCTATACGAGAAAATAGAGCTATATCAAATTATAATGCCTCCCAATACAATCCTACCACAGGAGCTAATTTAGCATATAGACTATAGAGTCAAATAGCTGCTGACAAGGCTATATCAGATTTATATTCACAGAAAAATAACATAGATAATCAATATAAGAGTGATTATGCAAATACTTTAAATAATCTTGGACAACAATTCGTTGGTTCTAGAAATTTATCCATAGATCAAAATGCTAGGAGTAGAGCTTCTTCTAGAAATATTAATAGCGCAGGATTATCACAATTAAGCAATTACTTCTAGAATAAGGAGCTTATGAGAAATCAAAGAAATAGAGATATTGCTATGCTAGAAGCGTATGCTCCATTCTTAGAGGCCGCTTATAAATCTAGAGATTATATTAATTTAATGAAACAATTTAGAAGAGGATAATATGGCAGTAAATATGTATGATCAAGCCGCATAGGCTCAGTTTATAAATACTTACGCTCCAATTAATTTTGGAGAATTATATAGAATTGGGGCAGCCTAGAAAGCTGCTATAGATGAAGCAGCTCAATAGTTTGGAGCTCAACTGTAGAGGTTTAATGAATTTTAGTCTCCTTCTCTAATAGATACCCAGAGATATTATGATCTTACTGTAGGTAGAAATGATTTCTAGAATGCTATTAATCAGATGGTATCTAATCCTGATGCATTGAAAGATGCCGCATTTAGATCACAATTATAGTCTATGATAAACAGTGTAGATTACGCAGCGTTAAGTATTTTAAAATCTAGTAGAGATGCTATGCTGAAACGTCAAGAAATTAATCAAAAATTAATGTTAGAGAATAGGTTTAACCTTCTATGGCATGACGTAGACTTTGCTAATTATGATACGTTAGGCAGTAAGAAAATATTTGATGATATAACTCCTCTTCCTTATATGTCTGTAAGGGAATTAGTAGAGCCTTATGTTAATAACCTTAAAGGCGAATTTCTTGGTTCTAAGAATGGATTTCTATGGAATGGGGTTACTGATGAAATGACAGATGCTCAACTATAGAAAAATTTGTCAAGTATACAGAATACTCCTCAGTACTAGAAATATCTAGAAATATATTAGAAAATGGGGCTTAATCCTGAACAGGCTCAGCAACAATTGCTTAATGAGATATATACTGCAGGTAGAGAGTATACATGGAATAAAGCCGATAGAGATCCTATAGCTATAGAAAATATGAGGTTACAACGCAAGTATGCATCTGCTGCTAATACTGCCAATAATTTACTCAATCTTACTAGAGTACTAGAATCAGATGCTACCAGGAATCACTTACTTAAGTTTACCAATCTTACTCCATAGGAAGTGGATGCTTTCGCAGAACAGGGATTTAAAGCGCTTACTCCTGAAAAACAGCAAGAAGTACTTAGACTTAAAGATCCAGGTTATGTAGAAAATCAAATGAAGAACTATTACGATTCAGTTCTAAAGGATACAAGGAGAAGAAGTACTGCTGAAAATGCTGTAATTGATCTTATGTCTACTCCTATAAGTTATGAAGCTTCAGACAAATATGCAGCATACGGGACTACTGGAAAACAAGATAGAGACGGTTTCTATACAGCGAACAATAGTTCAAACTTTAAATTGGCGAAAGAACTGGTATACAAGACTATTGGAGAAGAAGCAGATAAAGGATTGCAGAAATTTATTAGTCTTTGGAATGATGGTAATAATTTCTCCAATTTCAAAATATCTTCAGACTAGAGAATGATATCTGATGGAAAAGATATTTATGTAGTAAAACATGCATATATACCAGAAGATCAATTGTTAAAAGCCAGAATAGACAGAAAATCATTATCTGCATTGGGTACTCCTGTGACTGTAGATGCTGGTCCTAAAACTACAGAAAGATATGATAATAGAGGAAATCTAGAAAGTACTACTACATCTTCAAGTACTCCTGTAAAAACTATCAGAATTACTGTACTACAGCAATTACCTAGAAGTGGAGAAGCTGCTATAACTTCTGACGCAGCTTGGATGGACAAGAATCTTGGAATACAAACAAAAACACAAGATATACAAGATATGTTATCTTAGGAAGAAAACCTTTAATATAATAATTTATGAAATTTTCTGACGATTTTTTATCAGTAATAAATAGAACTAGTGATAGTTAGTTTGGTACAGGTTATTACGGACGTATAGATGATGAATATGCCACCCCTGTCTAGGAACAGGAATCTAATATTTCTGAAGATAAACAAGAAACTAGCTCAGATATTATAAACAAAGTATCTGCATTTTTGCTAAATCCTATAGCTTCTTCTGTAGTTATTGGAGGTAAGGAACTATTTGAGCCCACTACTACAGAATCTGGAAAAACTACCACATTTGCTGAATAGGCAGTTAATATAAATACTAGAGACGCTTTATCTTTGAATGTTACTTCTAGGCAGAAAGAATTAATGGATACTGAAGGTAAATGGTTACCAGAGATTGAAGAAGCGCAGAACTATATATAGGGTTAGAAAGAATATATACAACTTCAAAATCAATTAAGATCTAATCCTAATGATACTGAACTCATTCAAGTTTCTCAATAGAAATTGGATGAGTTATTGAAGTTATAGGAAGACATAAAAGAGAAAGCTAAAACTAATCCCTATCTTAGTAATGTATTCTATGGGGCTGTAACAGAAACTGTTAATCCTTTATTACCTAGTAGAAAAATAGAGGCTTCTACAGTAAGAAATCAACTAGCAGAAGGTAGATTATATCCGTATTATGCGGAAATGTCATGGAAACAGAACAACATTGACTTTACTTAGAATAATCCTGCAGCTTTGAGTCAGTTAGATATAAAAGCAGCAAATCTACAAAAATAGTTAGATGACGCTAAATTGGAATATGACAGTAAATCCAATGAGTTGAAAGATAAACAACAAAGCTTAAAAACAGCCCATTGGCTGCACGATCCTTTATTTGGAGTAGTTCCCATGCCTTTGTTTTATAATCCAGAAGCTATAGATCCAGTACTTGATAAAAAACGTAGTGAAGTTCAAATATCAGCATTAGATCCTTCTACATGGAAATATGGTATAATGCACATTGGTAGTAGCGCTTCTGAACTGCAAGGAATGGGTTGGCAAATGTTAACTGCTCTTGGTATAAAATACGGTACAAAATTAGGGGGTAGTCCATTAGCTTGGGCTGCTGGAGAAGCTGTTGTTAACTCACTTTTCACATAGTATTTTAGACATAAAGAAACTGCAGGAGAAGTTATGTCTAATTATGTAGAAAAATTAGCTAATGCTGCCGCAGACAATAAATTTAATCTGCAAACAGTACTAGATGATTATACTAAGGAATTGTAGGCTATGGGATATGATACAAACAGTATGGACGAAATGGAGAAACTTCAATTTGGTCTCGCTTATAACATTCCTACTAAAGATAGCAATTATAATTCTTTTGCTAAAGAAGCTCGAAAAGGTTTAACTCAAATAGAAGAAACAAATAATGCGTTAGCTCTGGGGGATTATGCTGAAAATTTAGGTTTAAGCTATGGCGGTAAATTATTGAATAAATCTATTGGATTTAAAGCAATAATGAATAAAGCTGTAGATCTGGCTACTAAAAATAAAACAACAGCTGCTCTTCTTACAAAACTTAATTCTAAAATAGATAGAGCTGCTGTTAAACTTATGAAAAACCCAGTGACTAGAATGAAAGTAAAGCACGTTCGAGACGCTGGAACAGATATGGCTTTGGCTCTAGGTAAGAGATGGTTGTTTGAAAGTACAGAGGAAGGTCAACAAGGAATGATAGGCAGATGGTACCAAGATCTCCCTGATAATGCTCAAGTACCAGATACTTACAATGTATTTAGAGGAGCTGCTACTGCAGGTAGACTAGCATTAGAAGCCAATCTAGCTTATAGAGGTATGCACTGGGATGATAAGTACAATACTGATGAGTAGTTGAAAATAGAAATGGGTATTGGTGGTTTTATTGGAGCTCTTATGGGTAGTGGAGCAAATATATCTAACATCAATGACATCAGACATCAACTACAAGCAGACAATGTAGTAAAAGCGTTAGCTGCGAAAGGGTTTGAGAATGCTGAAAATAACTTTAAAATAGCTCAATTCTTAGATTATGCTAGAAAAGGTAGAAACGTTGATGATCTAACTTCTAGTTTATAGGACTTTAAAGAGTACAAGACTGAAGGAGTAACAGACGAGATGATCGACGAAGATATACGTTTAGCAAAAGATGTGTCTGCTATTTATAGAAATAAACTTATAGACTCTAATCTGAAAGAAATGGGTATAAATCGTAAGAAAGATAAGTTCTTTGAAAGATTTGTACAGTCTACTATAAGTTTATATGATAAGTAGAGAGATGCTGAAAAAGCTAAAAGAGAAGGAGATGTTAACATAAATAACATTACTACTGCTATAATAAATAGTACTGATACTAATGATTTTAATTCTTTTATAGATGGAGAATATGAAAGTTATTCTAAAAGCTTAGAGAAATAGAATGGAGAAGCAATATCTAAATAGGAATTTAAATCTAGTATTGTAAATGCAGTAGCTTCTAGAGCTCTTGCTAATACTCTTAATAATCTGCGAAAAGACTTAACTTCACGAAAAAAGACTTTAGAACAATTAAAAGACGAATATGACTTACAAGTATCTACTACTGGAATAGAAGGTATGTTGAAGTACATAAACGATCAATTAAAGAACATTCAAGAAGAACAAAATAGAGTAACTGGCGAAAACAAATGGATAAAGTATATAATGCAAAAATCCCCAGAGTTCGTTAACCAATAGGAATTGGAAAAAGAAATGGCAATTAGTGCATTGAATACTGGTATCCTTAGTAGCTTAAATGCTCAACTTAACGCATATACTACCGGTAGATTATCTGTTAAAGATAGATATTTAGTAGAAAGAAAACCAGTATACTCTAACTTATCGGATGAAGATAAACAAAGTATACTGTAGAAATACGCTGAAAAGTATAAACAACAGCACGAAACCAACGAAGAACCTACAAAGAAACAAGTAATTGCTTTCTATAATAAGACAATTCAAGATCAATGGTCACAATTAGAAAATGACGCTAATGTAGAACGAGTAGAAAGATTTTTAGCCAATTCTTTATTTTTAAGTAATAATAGAAGAGATATCCAAGAAGAAACACAGGCTAGAAAAGAAATTGAAGAAGAGACAGGAAATATAGCCGCTAAAAATGATGGTGAACAAACATCTGAACAACAGACTAATGACAGAGAACAAACAGATGCAGAAGAAAAGTTAGCAGAGCAACCTGAAGTAAAACTTCAAGTAGAAAAAGAAAAGACTGATACTCCGGATGAAGTAAACGTAACTACTTAGCCTACACAGCAAGATAGAACTACAGTTCAAGCTCCTATAGATTCTGTAGATGTTACTGCGGTTGCTCAAGCTCCTGCAGATGAGGTCTCTTTGTCTACTTCAGAAGATATAGATAGAATCTTAGAAGATACTCTAGAACAGAATCCTGATGAAGTGTTATTGGAAAGTAATATTGGAATACTTCCTGAAGATAAAGTAGATATGGATACTCCAGCAGATTCATCAGAACTAGACAGAGTATCAGATGATACTTTACAGGAAGATGCTATAAGAGCTAAACTAGAGCAAGTAGAAGATGGTCAACCTATTGTAGTAGAAGAAGGTGTAGAACCCGTTAACCAAGAACAAGGACCATAGGAGGTAATAGAGTCTACCTCTTCTAATGAATCTCCGCAGCCTACTATTGAAGAACAAGATAAAGAAGATAAGAGCGAGCAGCCTGTTGTAGTTACTACTGCTAAAGAACCTAATAAACCTACAGAAGTAATAGTTACTGCTGAATCATTTGATGGATCTGATACTAAAGATATATCTATTACTATAGAAGAACCTTCTAATATGATATATTCTGATGGAACAGATGTATGGGTTGGAGATGAAGATCCATCTTTAGGTACGCACATAGAAGACAGTCAATTAGCACTGTAGAATGCTATGGAGGAATTAGATGCCGTAGATCTAGCAGCTACTACACGTGCAGCAGAATTATTAGGACAAAGTGATAAAAGTCCGGGTCTAGATACTAAGAAAAAAGTAGAAACTAATAGAATACATTCTACATTCTTCTTCGCTTATGAAAGTTCAGAAGTAATGCCTATACAGACTTAGATAAACGGGAAATAGGTTGCCGTCAAATTCGATGGAACTAGAATGCCTGGTTCTGAATTGTCTAAGAAGTTATCTATACCTGGTTGGTTATCCAAGTAGAAAGTATATTATGTGGTTACAGATTCTAAAGAAACTAGAAAATTAGAAAAAGATGCTGCAGATAGACTGGCTGTACACATGATAATTGAAGAAGTAGTAGACGGTAAGAAGTACATATATAATGCGGCCTTATATACTCCTGATAAAGCTAGAACTAAAGTAAGAAAATGGAATGTTTCTGTTGATAAATAGAATGAAGAAATACGTAAATTACGAGAACTTAGAAGAGAGATAATAGGTAAATATGTTAAAAAATATGCTCCTAATTATTTCAATGATACTAAAGTAGATCTTCCAAGTACACCGCAAGACGGAATTGTACCAGTAAATTTACGCTAGAGTAATGGTTCTATAAATAGTCAGTAGGACGAAAATGCTCCTATATATAGATCACTAACTTCTGTATAGGAGTTTAGCATTAGTTCCGAACCTTATGAGATGAGTGAACAAATATTATCTGGAGAAGTAGAATTTGGTTACGGAAAAGGTCCATTTCCATTAGATCCAAATGACGCTTTCAGTATAGTGCAATTTGACGGATCTACGAAAACTAGTGCGCAAGGAATAGGTTACGCTGGTAAACTATATATAATACCTAAAATTGCCAACACTCCTTCACAAAGTGTAAGCGCTCCTATAATGTTATCAGAGAAGAGACATTTTATACCAGGGGGATCTAGAACTCTTGTTACTTCGTATACTCCAAATGGTAAAGCTAAATATGATGACAATGGTAAGCGTATACCTTTAAGTAGTGCTGAATTGGTGTTTAGATTAATAACAGGAACATTACCGATTAGTAATCAGCCTGTATATCAGGATATACTAAATATATTATGTAATCACGGTCCATCTACTATTGCCTTAGGAGATTCTCGTGTAGATAAACTATCATTCTATGTTAGAAAAACTTTACATACATTTTAGAATGAGAAAGGTGAGACTTTTTTAATGTATGGAAGTAGAACTTCCGAAGGTTCTTATGTTACCAAATATCTTAAAGTAAAAGATGCAAAAGGACAATCTGTATTTTCAGAAGCAGAAGCATGGCAAACTATTAGAGATATCTCTAATAATATACACTGGAATACTGATAAAAAGATGATGCAAGAACCTATACCAAACAGTATAGTACAGGAAGCTATCAATTATATGAATACATATAAAACGGATTATTACAAAGTGTTAAATTGTGATGATCTGGTATTCACTATGAATGATTTAGGACTTATCAAAAATGAAAATGGAGAGGTAGTAAAATCTCACAATGAAGCTCCCATTTTAATGTCTTGGATGATTAATCATCAAATATTAAAAACCAGTGTAGGGGAAAGAGCTTTCAGGGATCCGTTTGTTTATGCGGATGGGGCGCAAGAGGTAGGAGACCCTACTCCAGTTACTCCTGCTATAACTGGACCTACTACTACGGAAACTCCTAGAAAGGATAACATATCTACTGAAAGTACACAAAATACTGAAGTAAAACAAGAAGCAGCGGCTCCGGCTAGTAAGCCATCTTTTAAAGACAAACTTCTATCTAAAGATGAAGTATTGTCTATGGGTCTTACTCCTAAACCAAGATGGGAGTATATACTTAAAGAAGACGGTACCACTGTGATGTTACCAAGTCATAATCCAATTGTAGCTAAACTGAAAAAGAGTTCAGGTCTTTATTCTACCACAAGAGGAAGAGGTAAATTTGACGAATAGAAGGCTAGAAAATGGTTAAAAGATAAACTGGGTTTAGATATTGATAATGTACTAGTTACTGGAGCTGTAATGAAAATGGCAGATGCTCCAGAAGTATATGGTTTAATGAAAGTATCTTTTAACAGAATATTTAAGGAGTTTAATCCTCAAATAGTGTTATCTGAACAAGCTGGACAAGGTATAGAATATCACGAAGCATTTCACTATGTTAGTCAATTGATTCTTAATGAAGAACAAAGAAATCAAGTATATTCCGATTATATAAAATCTCATCCTGAGTATAAAGGATATACTAAAGATCAGATGGAAGAAGTATTGGCAGAGGAATTTAGAACTTATATGATAAATGAATCTAACACTTCTCCTATATATAGAATGAAAAAATTCTTTAAAGCTTTGTGGAATCTTGTCACGTCTTTCCGTAACAGACCACTCAATGCACAATAGACATTATTCCAAGCTATAAGATCTGGTAAATTTAAAAGTAGCAAATTGTTTGTTGGATAGGAAATACTATAGGAATTCGCTGAAAGACATCCAGAAGGTATGTATTATTATGCTCCCGGTATATCAGACGTTCAACAAAAATCTACGCCACACATAACTAATGCATCTACTATGTACAATATCATAGAATCGTTGAGTAGTACAGCTCTTGCTACTCTGAATATTCGTACTATGGATGACATACGTAATTTGAAATTAGACGATGTATTTAATATAATATAGTATAACTATGATTACGGGGTATATGATGAAAATCCTACTAACAAACAAATAGTAGAGGACGTATTAAAGAACAAAGAAATATTTGCTAAACAAATTAGGGCTTTTTTACAAGAACTGGGTATTAAAAGTATTGAGAAAGAAGAGACAGAAGTCGCCGAATAGATGTCTAAAGATACCGGAGATACTTACGATAACATATGGGATAGAAATTCATACGAAATAAGTAAAAAAGCTAATGTTGCTTTTAATGCAAAATTGTTTTTCTATTCTATACCGAAAAGTAAATTTGTACTCACTGAAGATGGGGTTAAAGTAACAGATACTATAAAAGACCCTATTTTTGATATGGATGTGGTTCAACCTTTTGATATTACTTGGAACAAAATACTAGAAAATCTATGGGCTTCTAATGATTGGAATGATCTATTATCTAAAGTAAGAAGATTAGCTAAATCTGATCCTTTCTTTGCTACGCTTAGAGATTACATAGATAATCCAGAATATCCTCTACCTGAAAATACTGTGACTCAATTGTTGACTACTATACAAAGTGCTAAGAACAGTATGGATACCATTAGTATTAAACCTACTGAAAATGCTGCATTAGGTAAGAGAACTTGGGAAGTATTGGATAGTGATAATCTAAGAAAAATAGCGTTATTACCGTCGCAGTGGTCATAGAATTTTATGCTCTCTACGATGATTACTACTGATAGTAAAAATAGATCTATTATAAATCCAAAAGCTCTTGCAGAAATAACAAAAGTAGTTAATAAAATAAATTCTAATCTTGATATAATATTAAAAGGAAGACATAAATTAGAAAATATAAAACTGTTTGAGGAGGTAAAGAGTGATTTTCTGGATTTAGTAAATAATTTAGGAATTAATTTTGATAACGACGCTCTTACTTACTTGCTTGGAAGTATAAGCACTAAGGAATCTACTGGAATAGATGGAGTAGACGCGTTCAATATAATATTTAGAACTAAGAATACTAATTCTAATAATGGAGCTGCTATTAATTCTATTTTACATTCTGTATATGCCAACATTAGAGTAATGGCGTCTAATAAATCTTTAGTTGCTAAGTTCAAAGGAGCTACGGTTAGTGCTGATAGAATATTCAATTACTTTGATTCAAACAGTGTTATAAATCTTATGGCTGTTGCTTATGGACAAACTCATCCTACTCCAGAGGAATTTAGTGTAACTGGAGCAGACGGCAGTCTGGTTTACCCTATTACTCAAAATAACTATATGTCTGATTAGATTAGATGGTTAAATACTAATAAGTATGGTAAACTACAGAATTTGAGTGCAACCCCTTATTGTAAAAATAGTCTTATTGTAAAAGCATTATTAGGAAAAGATAAACCCAAATTAAAACTTCATACTCTATTGGCAATAGAAGACGAGCTCACTGATACTAGTAGAGATTACTTTGGCATAACTCCTTTAGAGGATTATATTACTAAATTAACACTCTCTGAGAAGAGTAGATTAGTGCTTCCTACAATGTCAGACAAAAAGACATGGTATAGCATTGAAGGTATAAAACTTCCCAAAAGTTATTTACACTCTATTTACTCTAGTCCTAGTCAAGAAGGAGAAATAATAGAAACTCCAATAGCCAGAAGATTCGATGAAAACGTATTAAAGATATTTTACGATTATTTTGTCGATGAATTTAACGCTATCACAGAATATTATAATACTAAATCTGATGTAGAGTAGGGAAAATCTAGATATTATTCTAATTACCATGGAAAGATAGGTAAAGATGGTAAAATGAAACCAGGAGGTAACGGAGGTAGATTTAGATATTTCAATCAAGTTATTATGCCTAACGGTGAAATACGTTCATTGAATGCTTTGTTACAAGCCGCAGAAGAAAGTAATAATCCTTCGCTAATCAAAGAGACTCTAGATAATATAAGAAAATTATTTATTGATGATCCTCTTACAATGTATAATAGTCTTAATACTATGATATTAAAGAGAGTAGATTAGGAAATAGAAGAAGCTATTAAGTTGGGTGTAATATCTAGAAATGAACAAGGTTATCTGACATCTGGAAATTTACCTACAAACATTTATAAGGAATATAAAAGTCATTTTAATTCGTCATCCGATGAATAGAATTCAGATGATGCTATATATAGTATTATCGCTAACTTTACTGTTAATTATGCGATATCTATCGAAGAAGTAGAAAAATGTTTCGTAGGAGATCCTGCTTTTTATAAATGGAAATCTAGTAAAGAGGTAGGTATATTTCAACGGGACGTAGATAAAATTAAACGTCTTTCATCTGTATTATCTACAGGAACTAATCTTAGAACTTATTGGGGAGAAGGAGATCCGAGAAATGATACTAAATTCGTAAGTGCGGTAATGCAAGATAATCAAATAGGTTCTGATTATTATGATTCTTTAAAACAAATATTCAAGGCTTCTTTCATAAGAACTATGTTATAGAAAGAACATCCAGAAATGACGGATAAACAATTATTTGATGCAACTAAGAATGAAAATAAAATACAAGAGTCTTATAATAGTTTATCTGAAGATTCTAGAAAATTCGTAGATAAGCAATCTGAAAAAGCCGCAAATCCTTACGCTTATGATGATGAAAATAATAGTGGTAACATAAATCAAGCAGATGCCGCTGTCTATATCAGACCTGCTATGTATAAGCGTATAATGTAGTCTCTAGGAGAATGGTCTCCAGAAATAGAAGAAGCATATAACATATTAGAATCTTCTGATGACGTTCTTAGTAATCCAGAATTATACGCTAAAGCTTTAAGAGCTTCCATAAAACCTCTTAAAATGATGTATTTTGGAGATAATTATGATTCTGTATCTAAATTAAATGTTCCGACATTTGATAAAATGGCTTTATTCCCTATGTTCAGGATATTATCTAAAGCAGATAATAAGTACATATACGATAGAATGAACAATACAGAATTAGGCGTAATTGATATGTTATTGTTTGAATCGGCTGTAAAAGTTGGAGCTCCTCAAGATAAATTTAAAGCGTACAATGACAATAGAAACAATAGCTTTAATAAAGAAGGACTAAACAAACCTTCTACTATGATAGTTTCAAACGGAAACGTTGTAGAAAGACTTAATGATGGTTTAACTACACGAATCCAAGATATAAAACAATTGAGATTACAGCTTAATACGGATCCACACGAACACACAGATAGATCTTTTGGTACACAAGCTATAAAGATAGGTATGGGTAATGTAGTAGATGATAGATACTACGGTCATAATAAAGGAAAGCATATATCCGGAGCTCAAATAAAGAAAGATATATTCGGTTCTATTAAAGCTTTATCTACTCTAGGTTATATTTCTTTAAAAGGTGGTACCATTAATGGCAAAAAGAAAAAAGGTAGATTCTTTAAATTAGATGGTACTATTGATAAAGTAGCTTTATCTAGATATTTAGTAGAAGAAGCTACTGGTAATGCAATGTCACAAGAGATAATAGAAGCATTAAAACTTGATAGCAAAGGTAATTTTAAAGCTCCTATATCCTCTCTTAGTGTTCGTAATTGGATTGAAAGTAAAATAATTTCTCTGATAAATAAAGAAGTAATAGATGTAAATACTCCTGGTGGATCTGCTATCCAAATGGCTTCGTTTGGTTTTAAAGCCAATGACGTTATAACAGATGCAAACGAAGATACTAGACCGTTTAATGACGGAAAGAAACTTAGTTTCGACCCTAAAAAGGGTAGTATGGAAGTTATGTTAAGTACAAATTTCTTTAGAGATGTGGTACCTATAGATGTACAATCACAAGGTTATGTTGCTATAAGAAAATGGTTAATAGACAACAATATCATAGGAAGTCAAAGTGAACCGTATGGAATTGGTTATCGTATTCCTACACAGGGTCTATCATCTACTTTTTCATTTATAGTAGCAGATGTTTTACCAGCTCAGACTGGAGATACTATTGTAGTTCCAGATGAATTTACTGCTATGACTGGTTCCGACTTTGATATTGATAAATTGTATATAGCTACCTATTCATATGACCCAAATACTCATTAGAGATACACTTGGAAAGAAGATGCTAAGAATTATACAGATCAGTCTAAAGGAGCCCTTATAAACAAATTACTTGATAGTTATACTCTTGTAATATCTGATGAAAAAACTTTATCAGAAACAAGAGCTTCCATTGATACTCTTACTGGTATTCTTACTAAAGAAATACTTCCTAAAGTAAGCGTAGACGAATTGAAAGAGGCTGATTATATGTACGAACTTATGCCATCGTTCCAAGAATATAGAAAAATGGAATACACATGGGGTAAAGCTGGTATAGCTCCTTTTGCTCTTAATTCTACTAATCATTGTTTAACACAAGCTACCCATTTACATATGAAATTTTCTCATAACAACATATACGACTTAGGACAATTTGATGAAATTAATGGTTAGGATGGATTTAAGATATTAGACTGGTTGTCTGCTATGATTAATGCGCATGTCGACGTAGCTAAAGATCCTTACATTATTAAACTTAATGTAAATTAGGTTACTTATAACATGACTAGTTTATTGTTACGTGGAGGAAAAGGAGAAAATACATTCTTCTTCTTAGCTCAACCAATATTGAAAGAATTTGCTAATATTAAAATAGCTAATAACGGTGCTATTGGTTCCAAACAATAGTATGACAACACTATAATAAGCAATTTGGTCAAAAAATATACAAGCATGTTAAATCGTTATCCTATATCTCAATCCTATAAAGAATCAATATTAAAGATTACGGATGAAGATAGAAAATTAGCGTTTGACAAAGATAAGTTGTCTCGTACATTAGATGCTTTTAGAAAAAACCAAGTCACTCCAGAAGACATAAAGATGTAGTTAATAGTACTTACTGCATATAATGAATTAAGTGGAGACGCACAGACTATGGCAGACTTAGTTCAACGTTCTTAGATAGATACAAAGAAATACGGTAATAATATTACTCAATTATAGAACTTTTATAATTCTTATCAAACATTTATTAAAGATCATCAATAGGATTTTTATACTCCTGATACAGAAGGAAAAGAAAATCTTAACGGATTAGAAGATTACTTTAATAAAACCTTCTTGAATAAGAAATTGGTATATGCTATGGATTTAGCTAATAATATACTGAAAACGCAAGTGTTTGGTGCTACTAATGGTTATAAGACTATCTTCACAGAAGTAATGCATAATTTAAGGGGTGGAGATTATACGCAATATGTAAATAATTCTCTTACACTGTAGTTATACAAACCTACTAGCAATAAAGAGTTAGTAAAGAAAGTAAACGATAAAGTAGAAAGTATAATACGTGCAAAGGTAGTTATGTCTGGAACTAATCTTAGACTAGATGATGATCAAATAAACGATATGATGTTTGGTAAGAATAATATAGCAGGTAGACTAAATGCTGTTAAAAATTATATTAGACAGAATAAACAAGATCCTAATCTAGTTACATTAACAGATGAGTAGGGTAATATCACAAATGATTTACTGAATTATCTACAAGGTGTTACGATATCTGCTAAAAATAAAGCTAACAAGATAGTAACTGCCACTTCTTCTTTGAATAATTCAAGATATTATGAAGATCGTTTGAGATCTGCATTTTATGATTTACTTACTAATGATGATCCGATAGTAAGACAGTTAGCAGAAGATTTGGTTAAGTATTCATTTATAACTAGTTATGATAATAGAACTCCTAACTCATTCTTTAATATAGTTCCTATGGAATATAAACAACAAATTGGTTATTTAGATTCTATAAAAGAAGCTATGAACAAACTGATAAGGAATGATATAGATTTAATTAGTGATGCATCTACTATGGAAGAACTTACAGATTCTATCTATCTCAATATGGTTAGAAATTATTGGACGGACAACGATATAGTTCCCTTGTATATACCCAAAGTAGAAATAAGGTATGGAGATGAATCTAGGTCGAATACTGTGTATTTAGCCAATTCTAAAGACGCCAACTATAATTCTATAAATACCATATTCGTAGCCGTTGGAAGTTCAGAAATTAATAAAAATAACAAATTTGTTAAAATCGGTGGTTCTAAATCAACCAACAGTGTTTTATATTAGAGATCTGGAGTAATCGTAAATGAGGATGGTAAAACTATTGGAATTGTTTATGTTGCTATACCAAAGTTGGGTTTTAACAATGGCGCAAGTTCTATATATGAGTTGTATAAGAATGGAGCTGAACAATCAGCTTTTTCTAGCAACAAGTTTACAGACAATATGATCAAACAAACCGTTGAAGAATTGGATAATATTGTTAAGAAATACACCAAAACTATTAACAATTCTCAATTCATTAAAGATGAAACATACTCTAACATAAACCAAGTTAAAGAATATCATAATTTGGAACAAGAGTTACAAAATGAATTAATAGAATCTTTTGGAGATAGTGGTATACAATCTGATCCTGAAAGCATGGATAGTGATCCTTCTTTAAATTTCATAGATACTACTGATAATTCTATTACGATAAAAGATTTTAACGAAATAGATCAGATGCTGGGAGGAATAGAGGAGGCTAATGATTCTTTTGGAGAAGATTATGCTATGCCTGATGAATCGTATTTTGATTCTACGGAATTAGTAGACGATATTGTTGGTTCACTCTAGGATTCAGAACTTGGAATCACAGAGGTTAATGAATATCTGAATAATCTGAAAGAAGAAGGTAAAAAACGTAAAAAACATTGTAAGAAATCATGACGTGTTTAAGAACAGAACTGCCTGAAATAAAGGCATAGTTAAAAGAATATACGGACATATTAGGTAGCTATGATGCTGCCTATTATGTCTTATCAGAGAATAATGGTTATGGTTTAGAATTAGACGATTAGGGTCAAGACTCTAAACTATATTAGGATCTTTTAAGTCATTTCAACAATGATTCTAAGATGGCTATCAGAGAAAAATCTAAGATATTTTTAAGTAATTTTAGAAATGTTTATAAAGATTTAACTGCAGAACCTACAATGCAACAGGTACTAGAATACCAAACTCAAGATTCTTTAAGTGAAGAAGCCAAATCCTTCTTTGATACAGATAAAGATTTAAGAGAACGAGTAGATCAAGCTTACAATGACTTAGAAACAGGTTTAAAACAAACAGAAAGTAATTATGATTCTAAAGATAAGGCAGAATTAGACGCTATTTTAAAAGATATAAATACTAAAATATTGAAAGGTTTGCAAGCTAGACTACGAGTAAATACTAATCCCGATCCTGAACTTAGAACTAAAATAAAGAAAGAATCAGAATGGTTAATTGCAAATATTAGTGAAGGTCTTAAATCAGATTTAGATAACATTAATGAATTTTTAGCTAATTTAAGATTTGAATTGCGACCTACTTTCGAATATCTCGTTAATGTCCGTAGGAAAGGACTGGACATAGATGACACTAAGTTAAATGATTTAGATTAGAACTTCTTTGGTTTCTACAATGATATAGTAGATGAGATAGTAAGTCAGTTAATATACAAAGAGAATTATAGAGAAATCATAGGAAAGGATAGTAGTGGAGAATATATATTAGATAGAATGCTTAAGAGAGCTAAAGACTACTAGGCTATGCTTACTGATGGTTATTCTATAGTAAAGGGTAAAATAGCAGATAATGCTAGAGAGAACTTAAAGTAGGTAGGATTAGAAGTAAAAGCCTCTACTATATATGATTACTCTAAATCAAATCCATCTCCATCTCAAAGAGATATAGCTTGGCTTACTTATATGATTGGTGCTGGTGATAAAATAAACAATGATTCTATTAAGACAATATTCTACTTGATTAATAAAGCAGAAGAAGAAACAAATAGAAATACCTACTAGGTTATAAGAAAACTTGAGGATTTACTTAGTAAAGCTGGAAAATATAATCAGAGAAAATTATTTGAAGTAGATGATGACGGGAATACTACTGGTTATATAGTACGAACTAGAAACTATGGTAAGTTTGAAAAGAATTATGCAGATGCTATGAAAAAAATAGCATCAGAATTAGGTGTAGATCTTACTGACATAAAAGCTCCAGAAAATAGATAGCTACGTATTGAGTATAATAAGAGAAGAAACGAATGGTTATCTAAACATACAGATAGAAGATATACTAGAGAGTATTATGATATGTTTAATCATCTAAGTGAAGGTACTGTAGCAGCTAGAGAGGAAATTCAATTAAAAATACGACAGCTAGTAGATAAAACTAGAGATTCTGTTGGTATAGCACATTTAGATAGACTTAGTGATAAGGAATATAACACGTATAGAGCTTATTTACTCGAGAAAAAACAACTGGCTAGTTTATATGATACTACTGGTATTAAAAAGCAAGGAGAGAAGCTTAAAATAGCTGAAGAATTATAGGAACTAAATAAAAAGTTGTCTGAAGGTCTTACTATGACTAAGAATAGTAAAGCGTATGAAGAAGAAAAAGCTAGAGTTATGGCTGATCCAAATCTAACAAAAGAACAAAAACAGAAATGGTTAGAACGGAATTCTCAAGTACGCTATAAAGACGAGTTTTATAAGAAACTAAAAAAGCTAGAAAAAAAATATTACGGTCCTGTATATGCAGAACTACAAAAAAGACGTAGATCTATATTAAGTCAATATAGAGATGATATGACTGGTAATATAGATATAGATCATATGTCAGCTAATTCTAAAGCTGCTATACAAAGATTGTCTAGATAGATGTCTGACATTAGAAAAAACGAAAAAGTTGAAATACAAGAAGGGGACGCTAAATTTGAGGACATAGCAGAAACAGTACCAACAGAACAATGGTATAGAGATCTTAAAAAGTATTACTATAATGTAGTATTAGAAGATCCAGAATCTGCTGAAATGTGGCTAAAAGCTAATGCTTATGACATTAAAAATCCAAAAGCGTGGTATACAAAAGTAGTACCAAAGGATAAAAGTTTGATAGAATATGCTCCTAATAGTAACTGGCTAGAGGTATCTAAAGAATCCAAATTCTACAATAAATCTTACTACGAGACTTAGGAAAAGTATCCAGATTTACAGAATGAATATTGGATACCAAAATCTAAAGTAATAGAAGATGGTAAAGTAATTGAGTCTTACGACAACAGTGAGAATTATCATAAAGTAATGAATAACGAGGCTCTAAAGAACCTTAGACAAGCTATCTTAGATGTTATAAAAGAATCTAATGATAAATTAACTAACCTACATAAGACTTATCCTTATAGAGTTCCACAGAAATCTGGTAGTTTATTAAAATATATACATGCAGGTTGGAAAAGAAATTATATATCTGGAGCATTTAAAGGATTTATTGATTATTGGAAAGATCTTATATCATGCAGAAATGATGATGTTGGTTTTAATAGAGCTCTTACTAAACCTAATGGGGAGAGATTAAATGTAATACCTCAATATTATCTTAAAAGATTAGATAATCCTGAATATTTAACTGCAGATTTAGTTGGATCAGTAATATAGTTCTATAAATCATGTGAAAGTTGGAAAAATAAAACTCAAATACAACCTAGAATAGAAATATTAAAAAGATACGTACAAGGTATTAAATATACTAATAAAAGAGGAGAAGAAAAAACTGGAAATAGTAATACATATAAATTCGTTAAAAGTTTTATAGACATGAATTTGTATGATATAAAAACTCAAGATGTTAGTGTAAGATATGGAGATAATCCTACTGGAAAAGTATTAGGTTTGATTCCATATAAAGGCAATGTTTTTGGACTTACTTATGATATAAGTAAACCAAGAGAGATTAATATTACAAAGATGTTGTCTATACTTAAAATGTTAGGTACTCTTAGAAATCTAGGTTTAAATTTTGCTTGTGCCTTAACAGGAGCTTATACAGCTTTACATTAGCATATTACAAACATGTTAATACAAAGATATTATAATCCTATAGACGCTGGTCATGCTTTCTTTGATATAGTAGCAGATTCATTTTTTGCTATATCGAACGTTCTGGGAGTTTCTAGGAAAAAAACATTCATAACTCAAGCTATGGAACTTTTCGAAATAGGAGCAGAAATTAATCCAAATGCTACAAACAGAATATAGTTAGTTAATGCTGTTACTAAGCATTGGGCATTTGGTCCATATTCTCTAATGGATCATACAATAAAGGGATAGATACTAGCTTCTGTAATGCATAACTTTAAGTTAGTAGAAGAAGACGGTAAAAAAATTTTTATGAGTAGAGAGGAATACAAACGTAAACATAAACTTCCCACTTATGCTCCAGGAGATTATATGGATTGGAATCTTGGAAATAAAACTTCATTTTATGATGCTGTAGAGTTTGTAGGCGGTAAAATGGTAGCAAAAGATAAATCAAACTAGAAAGCAGTAGATGAGGCTATGAATAAAATAGCTTACATTGCTAAAACTCTAGCACAATCAGCCGATGGTCAGCTTACTTCTTTACAAAAGCCTGTGATTTTGGCTAATTGGGCAGGATAGTTTTTTATGATGCACAGACAATATTTACCAGTTATTTTGCAAGAGAGATGGTTAATGACAAGACAATGGGATTATCAAGCTTAGAGATACAGAGAAGGAGTATTCAAAACGGTAGTAAGATTATTTGATAATGCCATAGAAAATAATGAGAACGTAATTAAGACCTATAAAAGACTCAATCAGGAAGATCCTCTAGTAAGAGAAAATTTGGCTAGATTAGTTTTTGAAGGTATATTATATGGAGGTCTTGTTTGGTTTCTTAGGCCGCTATTAGAGCAATCAGCGGACGACGACAAGAAAAACATCATTAAACAACTACTAGCATATACTATAATAAGATCACAATTTGAAACACTATCTCCATATAATCTTCTAGATATGGCAGCTATTATCAAATCACCTTCTGCTATTACAGATTATGTTGGTAATATGTTTGAATTGTTCTCTAATCCAGCTAGTATATTGTGGGAGAGGATTAAGCATTGGTGGTTAGATGAAACATATTATGATGCTACTATTAAGCGAGGTGCTTATAAAGGATGGACCGAATCGGAACGTAATCTTTTAAAACTTACTCCATTTAAGAATATATAGGAATTAAAAGATATACAAAGTAAAAGAAATTACTACAAAAAGTAGATATTAGGAGAATAAATAGTTAAGGGCTGTTTCACAACAGCCCTTTTTTATTCAAACCTTTTATTCAAATCTGTTATCGTATTATAGACAACTTCTTTGATTTCTTTATTTCTATCTCCCCAGAATTGGAATATAGGATACCAATCAGTAATACCAAATCCCAAATTTCCAGTTTGTTTATAATCTTCAAGTTCTCTACTATCTTCAGACTTTAAAGTAAATATAGTATGTTTAACAGAATTAATATCGAATAATCTTTTGTTAAAATATGTTTTTTCACAAGTTAACCAGCCTTCAATATCTTTTTCTTCTTCAATATTGTTGAATATATAGTCTAAATAAATAAAACCCTTAGAATATTCATTGTAAAGACTAGTATATAGTCCTTTAAATGATTTATGTTCTAAGGGTTTCCTTTTATTTAATACTCTAGGAGATAGTAGAATTATTTCAGGCGTCAATTCCATCTTCTACACAATCTTCTCCATCTACTTCTACTGTAGAATACTTTGCTTCTTCTTCAGTATTATCAACAATAACATTGTTATACATAGCTTCAATAGCGCTCTCATCAGAGCCTTTCAATTGTTTTAGTTTTTTATAGTTCTTCAGTTCCATTTCCTTCGTAATATTCACGAGTATGGTCCCAATTTCCTGTCTGATAATGGTATGAAATTTCTGTTAAAGTATCTGCTATTAGGTCTTTACGGTCCAATAACTCTTTTTCATTTAACATATTAAATACTCTTACTTCATTATTGCCATTACTTTGAATTGCAATAATGTACGCTTCTAAATCAAATTCTTCTATATTATATCCTAGATCAGACATATACCATGTAAGAGCTAAAATATAGAATGCAATTTGTCTATAGTAGTCATATTCTTCTACAGAATGCTTAAAATTATAAACATCTGCTGTAGTTTTTAAGTCTATAAGGATTATCTTCTTATTAACAAAATCAATTTTAACTCTATCTAATAAGGACTTACAAGATACTCCTTGTTTTGTTGCTTCCCAGTTTATATGAAACTCATTATTACAGTCCCAACCAGGATTATTTGTAAGTAAATCTTTTGCTTTTTTATGATTATTAATATTCTCTTCTATTCGTTTAAGCATATTTAAATCAGCAAATGATATTACTGTAAATGTTTGATTTTTATCTAAAAATTCAATATACTCTGCAAACTTGAGTTGTAACTCTTTTGCTTTCTTTAACATGGCATCTTTAGACATATTATTGCCAGAGTATGCAGATTTATATGCATCTAGTAATTTATCTTCTTCTAATAATTCTGTAGAATGAAAATAACGTTCACAAAATGCAATCTGCTGTGCTGTTTTAGGCTTCTCATAGTCAATAATCATATAATTATGCCAGAATTCATCTGGCTGAAGTAAGTACATGTGTATCATAGTACCTTTTTCAAGATACTTTCCACTTATACCCTCTTCTTTACCGTCAAGCATATCCTTGAGGTAACGTGGTCCTTTTTTCAAGAACCACCCTATTGCTGAATTTGATATTCGCGTGTTATCTTCATAATACGGAATTTCTATTTTCATGCTGCTTCTTCTAATTCTAATTTAGGAGTATCTTCTTCCTCATCATAATCACTACAGAAACTCCCAGAAGTATCCCATTCATTATTGTCTTCTTCTAGAGCTTCTATAAACTCTTTCTGCATATCAAGAAAAGTATTACACTCTTCTAGAGTAAGAGGTTTATTTCCATTTAGTTTAAAATAATCTCTTATAACAAGTCTTAAATACTCTATAAATTCAGTTTTTAATGTAATTTCTTCTTGCGTCATAAAATCTAATGTTACTATATTTAAATCTTTTTTAAAATTATAACTATTATCTAGTATAGAACAGTTATATCTCCTGTGATTTTTATTAGATACTCCTTCGTGCCAATGTCCAAATAAATGAACTTTGGCTTTACCAAAAGTATAATGCCCTAATGCGTTATTATAATTAGGATTATCGTGAGTAATTAGTATATCGCATTTTGGTATCTTATTATATAGTTCATTATCTTGCAATTCAAATGCCCACCTTCCTTGCTGAAACAAAATAGGATTTATCCATGGTGTTCCGTAGAAACTAATTCCTTTATAAGTATAAGACTCATCAATAAGCATTTCTACTTTATCATTAGTTATAGCTCTCATAAGTGCTTTAACTACTTCCCATGTTCCTTCAATATACATTCTTTCAAGATAGAAATCATGATTTCCAGGTACTATTATTACTTTATTGCACGGTAAATTATTTATCCATTTAATAAAGTCTTCAGTAAACCATTTATCAGATTCTTTTATATCTCTCTGAATATTTAAAGGAACTATATCACCACAAATGCACAATACATCGCACTTAGGAATCTCATTATATAGATTCCCGTGTATATCACTAATTCCACATATTTTCATATTGTAAGAATTTAGTAAGTTTATAAATAAGTATTGAATAAAATAGTATCATTAGAATAGATCTTCAATTATTTCATCCTCATTAGAAATATTAGTTCCTGTTCTTATTACTCCATTTAAGCTAAGATTCATATCTTTAGCTAATTCATCTAATGGAATATCTTCGAAGAGAACAACTTCATCTAAGAATGCTGAAATATTATCAAATGATTTAACTTCCATATGCTCGACAATGAAGTTCACGACTTCATCTATATTCTTTATTCCTTTATCTTCTGCCATACAGCATACAAATACAGAATTAGAGTTTGCTTTGTATTCTTTAAAATAACGAACACGTGAACAACGATCAAAGAAGTTATCGTCTATCTGATCTGTTTTGTTACAGGTCATCAATACTAGTTTTTTAGATGTAGCTTCCACACCGTCTAAGAATCCTAACAGATCCTTAGTTTCCCACCAATAAGTGTTTTTTTCAATCTCATCAAACATAACTACTACAGGAGTAGTAAAATGTTTAAAGAAACTAGTAAGTTTATTAGCAGGGTAGTCGTTTGCGACTATGATAATAGGTAAATTACTTTCTAGGGCAATACGTTTAGAGAGCATTGTTTTGCCTGTACCTTTAGTACCTGCAAGTAATATACCGGTTGTCTTTCCAGAATTATCAGAATTAAAATAACTTAATACACGTTTGATAAATTTATTATCTTCTTCTAGTTTGTATAATTTCTTTGGCATGTTCAAATCACCATTTTCTTTGAGATAAGATTTACCTTGCATTCTATCATACTCTAGATCGTATACTTTGTTACTTATGAGTTCATAAGAAATACCTTCTAACTTAGGTTTAACTGTAATCTCATTTCCGATCTTAATAAATTCTGCCATAACTATAAATTTTTATGTTTTTAACTTGTTGACTAATTCATCAACTTGTTTTTGCGTATGTACTATATAATAATCTATATCTAGCTTATTTATGTACAAATAATATCTAAAAAGTTTTTCACGCAAAGCCCATGCATCATTTGGATAGCCTTTGCATTCAATAATAAACTTATCACCTACAAAGTCAGGTTTATAAGTTATTGCTCTATATTTCTTATCACCAAAAGTAAAAGCTGGAAGTAGTTCGTATCGTTGAGTTTCATACTCAGCTTTGATCTTCGACTCTTTCAGCTTCTTATATGTATACGTCTCAAGTTTGCTTTTAAACTTAATACCATTATACTCATTTGGTGTTGCATTACGAATTTTGCTTTCGCTAGGCTTATTTCTTTTCCTCTACGTCATTTTTTATATAGTTTTTTATGAAATTTGCTAGTTTATCAATAGATACAAAATCATAATTTGCAAAACTGCTATCAATACCAACATCTATACGAATGTGATCAGGAAGTTCTGCTGAATTCTGTAAGTCTACTGAGCCATGACAATGACCGTGAAGCATTATACTACCTTTTTCAATATGTTCCCAAGAGAACATAGGAAAATGGCACATAATTACTTCAATATCTTTTGTTAACGATGGGAACACAGTTTTCTTAAATTTCATATTTTTTATCTGAGTAATATGGTTGAAGAAACATCTGTGATTATCTGATACTTTATCATGATTTCCTAGTATAAGTACTTTATTCCCATTTAATCTTTGGAATAACTTTCTCTTCTCATCTGTCGTTCCAAATGCAAAGTCTCCTAGAATATATACAGTATCATGTTTATCAATTCTACTGTTCCACTTTTGTATCATCTTTTCTGTTACCTCTTTCATATCATTACCGAATAGTTCTCTCCGTTTAGGATGAAAATCTAGTATTCTATCATGAAAGAAATGCCAATCTGCAGTGAACCATATCATTTATTAATGTTTTTAGTTAACCAATTTTTTACTTTTTCAAATCCATTAGCTTTAATAGCATCAGATATATCCTTTGCCTTAAATTTCTTATGGATTAACATACCTTCTAAGCCTGTTTTTTGACTCATTTTACGAAGATATTTTACTCCAGCTCTGTCACGATCAAATAATATAATAATGCGCTTAAAACGCTTCTTAAGTCTATCTAATACCTTTTCAGGTATAAAGGTTGATTCTGAAGACGGAGATATTGCTGGTATTCCCATTTCGTATAAACACATGACGTCTTTCATACTCTTTGTAATAATGAGTATATCTCCAGTCTTAGGTAACTGTTTATAACCTTGAATATCTAATTCAGTTAGGTTATTACGCCATTTTGTATATTTGTCGGCTAAAGGTTTATATATCTTAAAATGATTATAAACTTTATATGCATACATTGGATTATCTTCTTTGTAAACGCTTTTTACTATGCCGTTGCATAGGTAGTACTTTATACTACTTACTCCAAACTTCTTTAAAGTATCTACCGTAATATTAAACTGCTTCCAGTAATTGATGTCAGTATCAGTGAAATTCTGACGTACTACACCAATTACTGTTTCAGTTGACGGTATATATTGCTTAGAGCTAACTAATTGCGTATCTTTAGTAATTTTAAGTTTCTGAATAATATCCTTAAGTATATCATTATAATTTGTTAATCCAGTATAAATACTTACAAATTTAATAACGTTACCGCATTCTCCAGTTCCATGATCTTTAAACATTAACTGTTTACTAGTTCTACTATAGAAACATCCAAATGATGGGTTTCTATCTTTACGAAACGGACTATTGTAAATCATTCCTACTTTAAAATTACCTATATACGCAGCATATATATCATACTCCGTTACTTTAGAAAGTATATAATCTAAAGTAATATTATCATTATCGTTTATTATTTTCGTTGTATCGTAAATCATATGATATATTTTTTAGTAGGAGTATAGAGATTCGAACTCTATAATAAATAAGAAATATATCTTTTTTTCTTATTTACGCCATGTTCTAGAATATCTAGAACTCCTATTTAAAAACGTAGGTTGTGCACTATTGTGTGTCACTCATTTTTCATAGTGCGGTGCACTAACCTACGTATTCCTAGCTTATGCTCTAGGTAGCAACTATTATTTTATTTTCTTCTTTAAAAAGGAAGATCACCTGTTGGATCAGAAGATGCTTCCATTAGAGGATTAGTATCCTTAGTTTCTACATCTGCTATTACAGGTTTAGTAAATTGGTCTATACTCAATTCTGCAATTTTACTCTTTTCTCCTTCAGGAAGATTCATTGGTTCAATAAAAGTAAACTTACAATAATTAGGCAATGTAGTATATCCCTTTTTATTATATACTATCTTTACTCTAAGTAAAATATTCTTGTTTGCTGCATTTAGCATCATAGCAACCCAATCAACGAAGTCTTTATAAGAAGAACCAGCAAATACTAGCGCTTCTTTAGGATAGAAACATTCAAGAATTTGCATAATTCTTTTAACTTGTTTACTACCTCTAGTTTGACATTCCTCATCAGACTCTCCAGGTTTCTTAGTAGATTCCCATTCTGTATGAGTTAAATCTTGTCCTTCTTTGGTAAATTTTACTTCAAGAAAGATATTTTCGTTAATAGACTTGTCAACTTTTGCTCCTACAAGCTGTACGTTTTCATGAATACCTGCTTCTAAGTATTTACTTTTTAAAACGTCTGTAGTCTCTATTTTGTTTGCTAATTCTGTGCTATAAATCATAACTTAATCATTTTTTTATTCAGGTAAATAAATTTTGTCCCAATAAGTAGTAATTACATTATCTGCATCACTTTCTGCTACTACTATATTCTTTCCTCTTAGATGAGGTGCTCTTGCTTCTCTTACAGAATTATCTCCTCCTTCAAAAGAAATATGAGTTTCATTCTTTTTTCTATATACATAGCCTACTGCATCCGCTTCACCACATATAATATTTGCAAGTTTACCTACTAAATCAAGAGACATTTCAGATAATTCTTCTCCTTCTTTATTAATCATCTTATCTTTTAAGTGACCAATTAAGATTAAATTATCGCATAGTTCTTTAAACATATCTATTACTTTTCTTACAGCTTGTTGTAAATATAAGTAACCAGATCCATTTGGCAGTGTTCTAACATCAGAACCAGTATAGCCTTTCCCCATTGGAGTAGCCTTATACAATTGTACTGCAAAACTCATGCACATTTCTTCTAATCTAGAAGCATTATCTATAGTAATATACTTATAAGGTTTCTTACCTGTTTGCTTAATTTCTTCTTTAATAGCACTAGCTATATCTCCTAAATCCTTTACAGATCTAGCTTGTATAGCTAATGCTTCCAAAAACTCTGATCCTCCTTCTAAGTCTATAATTAGATTATTATCTAATCTGGATACTAAGGTAGTTTTACCAGCTTTTGGTTTGCCAAATAGTATTAAAAATCTAGGATTTTCTACCTTGGCTTTTATCTTTTCTTTTGGTAATACAATCATAAAGCTTATTTATGTTATATTCCTCTGATAAGTTTCTGATAAGTTTCTGATATATGGAATAATTATTTTATTAGAATAAACCACGATTTTTAATTTTAATCGTGATATTGATAATAGTTTTCTTAGTTTTAGGTTTCAAATGGTTCAATGAACCCGGCATGATTGGAATAATATCGTATCCAATCTGTACGAAATTATCGAAGATCTTGATAGGGGTACCAAATTCGTCTTCAAAATCGTAATCTTTCTTAAACGGATAGTTTTCTTTAGCAAATATATCAAGAGCATTAATTGCTTTAAAGAATTCTTTCTCAAGATCGAAATTAATAGTATCTTCATTCCAACACTTAAACGGACAGTTAGCGCATTCTTTAGGAAGCCAGCTAACTTTATGAGTATTGCTCAAGCCAAGAGTAATAATATCTCCTGCAGATGCATACTCTACACCATTATTAGAATACGGATAATCAAATTTACTATCCACTGTCAACCAAGGGTAGGCAGTGATTACTCGTTTCAACAAATTATCTTTATAAATTTTTGCAGTATCTTCTTTCTTCGGTAATGTAATTGTATATGTTTTCATAATTTTCAGCCTTTTTTAATTGTTATTACTAAACGAAAATTTCTTTGCTGGTTCTTCGTCTCGTACTGTTTCAATTAAATTATTGTATTTTAGATCGTTATCAAACTCTAATATTGAACATTCGCCTGCATCTCTGTTTTTTAGTATATGCAGATAGACTTTGTTCTTAACTAGTAAACGATTCGGTCCATATTGTTGTATATTGAGTAGTTCTGGTCTATGAATACAAATAACATAATCAGAAGCATGAAATATTGTATCAGCAGAAGAAATATCACTACGCATTGGATAATGCATAGAAGGATTGTTAATTCTGTCAGGAGCTTCAATGTTTCGGTTCATCTGTGATAACTGAATTATAGTAGTATTAGGGTATTTTTTTACCTTAATAAACAGTTTCTGTAAATCGGAAATCACTTTCAATGCAGATTCTTGACCTTCTACAAGTAAAGTATGATCAAGGATAATAATAAATTTCTTACCCTTTGCATAGTTCTCGTAAAAATAATCAATAGTAGAAGCTATTTCTCCAACCGTCCCAGGTGTATCAACATAATATATCTGGTATGATTTTATCTGTTGAGATGCTGTCTCAACTTGCTCTAATGTATCATCATTTAATTCCTCATTAGCGCTATATAGCTGTGCAGTAGTTTGCCTTAACTTACTACTTAATTTTCTACCTACCTGCCTTGAACTTAACATCTCAAATGAGAAGTTAAGGATAACTACATCCTGTTCAGGATTTAGATCTATTAAATCATTTTCAAGTGTATTAACAAATGATGATTTACCACTACCAGATATACCTACTATAGTATATATCGTATTAGGTTCAATTCCACCCATACAGTGTTTATTGAACTTATTCCACCTTGTTCTTAAAGATTGAATCTCATGATTCTTTCTTTGTTTTATATATTCTACTGCTTCTTTAGCTGCAATAGATATATGGCGGAAGGTAAGCGTATTAGTAGAGTTCTGTTCCATAATCATTACTAATTATTGGTTCTTCTACTTTCATTTGTTCCTCGTATGTCTCCCACTCATGTTGAGTGAGCCATTTCCACATAGTTTTCATATAACCGATTTTACCAGTAATCATTTTATTATCTATCTCGTAAGATAAACATTTCATGATGTGCTGATGCATGGCTTTACTTTTGCCAATTATTCGATTATATTCTTTCCTACATTTGTTCACATTTGCCCTTAGGAAACCTTTGGTTCCGTCAGGTCTTATAACATAAACCGGAAATAGGTCATAGAATTCATCAAACATAGATTTATCTTCTTTAAGAAGTTCTTCTAGTTTTTCTGTTTTCTTTATGACTGTGGTATTGTCTACAGTGCTGGTAGCAATTAGACCACGAGACTCTAACTCTTGTATTTCTTCTTCATTAACTAGGCTGAGAAGTTTCTGAATGTCTTGATTGATGTTTTTGATATCACTCAATACAAGTGTTAAGAATACTAACTGATTAATAGATAAGTTTTCAACCCTATCAAGGATTGAGGTGTCTATTTCTAAAATCATATTCTCATATATTATACGAGCATACGGTGTTTGAAATATATCTGATAAGCCTTTGTTAATTCCATAGGCTCATTTGTAACGGTTTTAATTCACGGATTATCTTATAGGCTTCCATAATGTAGTACCTATAATTAATCTTTCTCTCTTCAATTGGTTTATCATCTAAGTAATTTAATAAAGTAACACCAGATGCAGTAAGCATATTCTGATACTGTTTTTCTTTTGCAACAAGTATCTTTTTACCTACATATGGTTCATCATATTCTATAATTTCACCTTCTTTGTATCCTGTTGGTTTCCATTTCCATAAATAGGCACCATTAGTGCTTGCATAGAAACGATTAGTCCTTTGTTGTTCTTTATTATTATACTCAACATGCCATTGTTTACCAGTTTTTTCAGCCATTAGAAAATCTCTAATGTCTTGACAACCTTTTATAGTTTCTTCTACCGGTACTCCGTTCTTAAAAAAGTTTATTACTGCTTTCGGTATAATCTTCGGAGTTAGACCTTTTCCTAATTTCACAGTAGTAATAAACATACCCTTTTCTTTTACTTTATCATCTTCAGTAATAGCAAAGTAGTCATTTATAGCATATTGATACATAGCTTTAAAACGTTCTTCTTCTAAAGTAAGTTTAGTAAGTTGTTCCCATTCTCTGCATACTTTGTTTACACTATCATATACAGATTTTTTAAGTAATACAAATAGACCGTCTGTATTAGCTTGGACGATTCGACATCCTAATTGGGTTAGTTTTTCAGCTAGCATTAGTAATAGTAACTGTCCATTTATACGTATTTGCATTACTGCAAATGGACTATAACAGAAATTATGTGGATTCTGTAAGTTACCTGATAATCCATTGAGAGCAAGCTTTAAGGTTTCGTTTTTAACCTTATTGCCATTGTGTTTAGCTTCGATGCGCTCATCTTTAATTTGTCTATATACTTCTAGAAATTCAGGTCCTAAATGTTTAGGATAGAACCCATATTCTATTAGCATACTTGGATATAGTGATGCAACATCTATATCAATGAGCATTTCATCTTCTTTTGGTATAACTATTTCAGGATCATTCACTGAATGAATTCCTCCAACTCCTACAGAATATCTTAATCCTTCAAATATGAATTTATTTTCATATCCTTTTCTTCCTGGAGATACTATTTGACCTTTCATATCATCTAGTACTTTTTGAAGTATTGGACTGTCATACTTAATAAATGGTAATATTACCTTATTTAATGGTATTACATCCATTGGAGATCTTAAATCTTTAATATCATACCAGGTTTGACCCGTTTTTTCAAGATATTTCTGCGTTAAAATCTTCATTCCAATGTTTACTCCGTCTTTACTAAGTACTCTTACTCCGTATTCATCTTCAATAGCTAACCTTAAATCTACATCTTTTTTACATCTATTGAGTAATTCCTCAGTAGAATTAACATCATTAATATTATATTCAATCATTGAATCTATCTGATTTTCAGGTAAATCTGCCTGCCAATCTGCAACAAATTCTTGTACATTTTTGTATTGCATTGTTACTTGAATCTCTTTCAAACCTACTCTTAACTTATTACTATAAAGCATAGTAAGAATATCAAACGAATCAAAACAGATCATATATTTCCACTTACTCCATGCTCTAATATCATCTTCGCTAGAAGTAGTAATTACTTTACTTAAATTAAATATAGATCTACATATATCTCTATATCCTTTGTATTTCATTATAATATAATAATCTATTATGTAATTTATAATAGGATTATCATAGTGAAGATTATTATAACCACAAAATAATTTATCAGTATTTAACTGAATTTTCGTGGTATATAAATCTCCGAAAGTATAATCTGTATCAACGGTATGAAAGAAATTAACTAATTCATCTAATTGATTTCTTCTGCAAGATATTTCAAATTTATGCAACTCACCTGTTTCTGTATTTTTTACAGTACAATGGAAAACATTGGGGAATACCTCAATATCATATACATAAACAATCTTATCTCGTATAATCATAATATAATAATGTTAGTTTGTTCCCTATTTCGGATTTGAACCGACGACCTCCCCTAACATATACGAATATATAGTAATACGAATATTACATCAATACATACGAATTACAGGATGCTCTACCACTGAGCTACTAGGGATCCATGAAATTATGCTGCAAGCAATTTTGACTTAGTATAATATATAATATTATTATCTTTACTATCCTGGATTCTAATACCAGTTACATCATCATTGTCTGCATATTTTTTAGCTATTTTCATAGCTTTATTTTTAGCGTCTTCACGAGAAGATGCTTTAAAATAGTCTGTCAAAAAATCATAATCTCTTTGTGGATTATCTTCTGACTTTTTCTGTACTACATACTGAAATGTACGTATATCAGTTTTTTCTTTCACTGATAATTCAGCAGCAGTATACCCTTTCTGAATCTTTTTGCTGACGAATTCAGAAATATGTTTGCGCTCTTTAAGCAATTGTTCTCGTAATCCTTGCTTAATTCTAATACGCTCCTTTATCTGTTCTTTAGTTAACGTAACAGGTTTTGGTTTTTCAAATAATTTGTTTTTTACAATACGTGTAAATTTACGTTTTTCCTTACTAGTATACTTGATAGTAGGATCATATCCTGCTTCTTTAAGTATTTGTTTAATGCGTTCTTTCTTAGAAAGCTTAGCATTTTTATTCTCATTACGAGATTCTGTTGCTATTTTTGTTGTATATTCTGCTTGACGCTTATCTATATAAATAACTTTTTCCATAATCTTGATAATTTTTATTCTTTATTACTTGTTAAGTAAAATCCTTGTATTTTCTTAGGAGACTTAACGTTACTATTCTCTTTGTACTTTATAGTTACATAATTATAATCTAATATAATATGTTCTATATCTGTACAAGTATTAAGAGCATCGTTTACACGATGCTCAAAATGCTTATTAGTTTCAAATAAACCTTTTCTAATATATTTAGCTTTCATTATGCAACTAAGGCTATAGGAGCAGATTCAATATTTAGTTCTGCACTATTATTGAAATCTTCAAGTTCCTTATTAAGTTTATTAATTTCTAATTGTAATTTATTTTTTAAGTTTGTTATATATGCAGAAGTTAGTTCTTCTGTAATATTCAATCCTTTCTTACTCTTAGCTCGTTTGATCTTAGGATCGATAGTACGTACTTTAGTAAGATGAAATAGTTGTTCAGATTTCTCACTTAGTGAGAAAATAGTAAAATAGTTATTACTAGTAGGAAGCTCTGAAAACTTTTTATATCCCATATTAATACATTGCAGATATAGCTTCATTAGAATGCGTTCTTCTGCCATTTCTTCAATTTTTGTTAAAAGCACCTTCAAATCAAAATTGCGAGTTGCTTCTTTAGATATAACATTTTCATTTTTAATAATATTCCAGTACTTAGTAATTTCTTTACTTAACTCGTCACGACGAGTTTTTGCATATTTAGATGTAATTGATTTCATATTCAAGTGATTTGTTTTTTAAGTTAATACTTGACCGAAATCGTTTACTAGTTTGTCATGCATAACAGATTCAAACTGCTGTCTCTATTAAATAGCGCTCTAATCAACTAAGCTAATGCATGAGAATTAAAAACTACCCAATTCAGCAGTTTTTATAAAAAAGTACCCAATTCAGTACTTAGAAATGTTTAATCATTAGGTCCAATTCAACCTTTTCTGATTTTAACAATTTTGTTATTTAGCTTTCCGATGATCGGTAATATCCGTCCACCACCGAGATCTACACCTACGCCAATCTCGACATCATCGTCAAGACTGTACTCGTGTTTATACTGTTCACGTTGTTCTTCTGCATATTTTTTTGCATTTTCCTGATTGATATATTTAGAATGTAGTTCCCCGTCTGAACAATTCCTCATACTATCAAACAAAATATCTACTACGCAGTCGAAGTCACGTTCTTTTACAGCTTTATCAAGAATACTTTTGGTAATTCCGTCAAAAGCAACATCATTTCTGGATCCATTAGATCCAGTAATTGCGTCTGCTATACGAATTGATGCATCTATAATACTTACCGATTCATAAGAATTACAGCATCTTTGCCACCAAATTGGTCCACGTCCATAATAAAAATAGACGGTTCCATTCTCTTTAATTTGAACCTTTTTAGGAGTTTCAATTACAGCTCCGTTCCGAATCTGAACTTTGCTGAGAATTGTTGGCTCTGAGCAAATAAGTATTCGCAGAAGCTCTACTCTTATAGGAGAAATTCTGCTATTCATAACTTACTTATCCCTGGGCTTGTTCGATAGTTACGTTTACTTCTACCTGATCTTCGTTAGTGATCCCACACTGCCGTAAGTACTCTACTTGAGCACGATCCTGTTGGTCCATAATGTTCCGGACAGTTTCTGCAAGTTGCATGTTTTTACGGGCTTGTTCCTCATAGAAATTCAGAATAGATGAGTTATGCATCTTTAAGCATGTATTCAACTGCGGAAGTTCAGAAGGACCAAAGAAAATAGGTCTTGTAGGATTTGTTGGATCGTTCGGCTTGGTTAATGTTGCAATACAGGCCATTACACTTTCCCGGGTTGCTTTCTGGAAATTCGGTTCAGCAAGATCAAATACCAGTGATGGATCCTGAGACTTCGGATTCAGAATTACCTTTGGATGACCGTCAAAGTCCTTTTCACAAAGTTCAATACCTGTAATATCAATAGGCTTGACTATGAAAATCCGGACATCCTTCCGTAAAGTGTTCTTGTCATTCTGAACATCTTCTTTCCATTTCAGATCTGGGTTGTGTGATACAATTGTATAGATCTGGCTACTAAAGTATTCTCCATACTTTTTACAAACTTGCCGATATCGAGCCATAATAGAAGCTAACTCCGTGTTAGGAGTAACCATTTGTATTTTACTATTTTGTTCCATAAAAAATGTTCCCTTCTTGATTCCGTACTTGATATACCAATACGGATCATTTTTAGTTTTTAAGTTAATAATAAGTTAATGCTCTCCACTGTTCGATTATTTTATAGTATTACAATAATGGTAATAGTGAATTCAATCACATAATCTACTAAGTATATTTGATAATAAATGTTAATTTATTCGAAAATATCTTTTGATAAATTCTCTGATAAATTTTCTGATAATATGCTTTAACGTCCTGTTTCGACGGTTAAGATTCAATTTTTTCGATGCTTAACGCACCCCTCACCGTTATTTTATATCGCTATTAGTTGCAATATAAAAGACACAGATCATCGACTAAGTAAGTCTACCTGGTATTTCCGTATTATCGAAATTCATAGAATTACGGTCGTTTATCTAACGTTACCAACTCATGAGCTCATTGCTTAAAGCATGACCCACTCATACCATGCATAGGATTTGTTGTTTATAACTGCGCGAACACGAGGATTTCCACCTCTCATCGTCTCCTTGTTGCTTGATTGTTATTACGATCAAGTTAAATACTTCGTCCTTTAATCTACCGAGACAGGGTGATAGACGACAGGTTATTAACGAATCAGCGTTCTCTTTACGTATATATTTGCGATATATACTTTATGAGTTTCTAATGTCAGCGATAACGGTTGGCAGTCTGGGGGTGACTTATACTCCATACGGTCTGTCTTACAAATGACAATTTGCTACTTCTGTACTATCATTGGACTTCCCCAACTTCTGTGTGACTCATAGCCTTCCCACACTATGCAGTCTGATTAAACAATATTTAATTTATTCTCTTAGAACAGATTTAACTAGGCCGGTTCTACTCGGCATTAACTTTCAGATGCAGTAAAGTAACATCATCTGTTACAGTCCTACCTCTCTGGTTCCAGGGTCCTAAGCTGGAGCAGCTTGGCTCCTACTTGTTAATCTATTGTTTTTGACCACTACTAATATCTCCTACTCTGGAATGAGTGTGATAATCTAGTAATGCACCTTTTACATATCTTGAAAGGTATAAGCTCTGCTGTTTTTTAGAAGGAGTACCAAGACTCTCCTTTGTTTATTATTTTATGTCATAATCGTACTTGCTAAAGGTACGTGACAACTAGAATCAGGGTTATTGCGCCCTCAAACCGCTTAGACATCTTTGTCTATTCATTCCTCATTCAATTATACTCACACGAACGAATAAGCACGTGAGTCACTTTAGACTTGAAAGACGGTATCAATCTCATATACCTCATCCCTTATA
>OLQU01000047.1_pt1 | contig 108313 bp, 131 predicted proteins | sample 1672271 | NCBI WGS metagenome assembly OLQU01 (sample SAMEA3136666, study PRJEB25190) | human gut metagenome | biome: human gut; feature: human-associated habitat; material: faeces | place: Austria | collected 2013 | reverse complement strand
CAGTATAAGTTACAGTATCACCGAAATTAGGATTTTCAACATCAACAGACTTACCCGGAATAATTTCAGGAACATTCACATCAGCAGAAGCACTTTTATCCCCAACAGATACAATGTTGGTTAAAACACCATAAGCTTCAGCAACAGCAGTTACAGTCAAGTCAAGTGAACTGTCTGCATCAATGTCAACTATCCAGGTAACAGTATGAGTAGCTGCATCATAAACACCATTATTAGAAGAACTGAAATATTTCAATCCTTTATCCAAATGATCCACAACAACTACATTCTTAGCATCAACAACAGCACTGTTGAAAACAGAAACGAAATAGGTTATTTCTTCACCGAAATTAGGATTAGTAATTTCAACTTTTTTAATTGGAGTAATTTCAGGTACTGTAATATTTTTAGTAAATGACTTGTTTCCTACAACTACTGTGTTATTTATGTTTCCATATGCTTCAACAGTAGCATTTACACTAAATACAACACTTTCACCAGCATCCAAATCAACAATCCATGTAATGGTTCTTGTAACTTCATCATATTTACCGTTATGGCTTGCATTAATGAATTTTAAACCTTTACCAAGAGTATCAACTATGACAACTTGTTTTGCAGCTGTATTTGCATTATTGTTAACAGTTACAGTGTATTCAACTGTATCTCCAAAGTTAGGAGTTGTATTGTTAACATCCTTAGCAGGAATGATTTCAGGTATATTTACAGTTACAGCAGCTGTTTTATTACCTACAGTTACTTTATTGGTTACATCTGTGTATCCGACTATTTTAGCAACAACAGTAAATGTTTTAGTTTCTCCAGAAGCCAGGTTAACTTTCCAGGTAATTGTATTGGTTTTATTATCATAGTTACCAGTAGAACTGATATATTCTAAACCTTTGCCAAGAGTATCAACAATAATTACATCAGTAGCATTTCCATTACCTTCATTTTTAACAGTAACTGTATAAGTTAAATTATCTCCGAAGTTAGGGTTTTCATTGTCTACTGTTTTGTCCGGAGTGATTTCAGGTACGGTTACATTTTTATTGAATGTTTTGTTACCGACAACTAAAGAGTTGGTTACATTACCATAGTTGATAACAGTAGCTACAACATTAAATGTTTCTGTTTTACCTGCATCTACATCAACAGTCCATGTAATGGTATTGGTAGCTTCATCAAAGGTATAAGTACCGGTAGCTGAAACAAATTTAAGATCTTTACCTAAAACATCACGAACAACAACTGCTTTAGCATCTGCATTTCCGCCATTAGTGACTGTTACAGTATATGTTACATTGTCACCAAAGTTAGGATTTTCAATGTCTGCAGTTTTGTCAGGAATAATTTCAGGAACATTTACATCTACAGAAGCACTTTTATCTCCAACAGATACAATATTGGTTAAAACACCATATTCATTAGCAGCAGCAGTTACAGTCAAATCAAATGAACTGTCTGCAGCAATATCAATTACCCATGTAACAGTATGGGTAGCTGCATCATAAACACCATTATCAGAAGAACTGATATATTTCAATCCTTTAGCTAAATGGTCTACAACAACAACATTTTTAGCATCTGCTTTACCAATGTTATTAACAGTAATTGTGTAATCTATGCTATCACCAAAGTTAGGAGCTTTATTATTAGCATCTTTACTTGGGATAATTTCAGGAACATTAACATCTACAGCAGAGGTTTTATTACCTACAACTAAAGAGTTGGTTACATTCCCATATCCGATTACTTTAGCAACTACTTTAAATGATTTGGTTTCACCGGAATTTAGATTAACAGTCCATGTAATAGTGCGAGTTTTATCATCATATACCCCACCATCTGCTGAAATAAGTTCTAAACCTTCACCTAAAACATCATGAACAACTACATTATTAGCATTAACTTTACCTGCATTGGTAACATTAACAGTGTATGTTATTTCATCACCAAAGTTAGGATTATCAATACTTGCAGTTTTATCAGGAATAATTTCAGGAACTGTAATGTTTACGAAACTGGTTTTATTACCGGCAGTTACATTGTTGTTTAAAACACCGTAATCTTCAACCTTAACTTTAACAGTTAAATCAACATGATTTTTAGCATTAATATCTACAATCCAAGTTACAGTTCTTGTAGCTTCATCATAAACACCATTATAATTAGCTTCAATAAACTTAAGACCTTCTGCAAGAACATCTTTTACAACAACATTCTTAGCATCAGCAATACCATCATTAGAAACAACAATAGTATAAGTTACATTATCGCCAAAATTAGGGTTTTCGTTATCTACAGTTTTATCCGGAGTAATTTCGGGAACAGTAACATTTATTTTAGAAGTTTTATTTCCGACAGTTAAAGAGTTAGTTACATTGCCGTATCCGACTACAGTAGCTACAACAGTAAATGTTTTAGTTTCACCTTTAGATAAATCAATAATCCAAGTAACAGTGTTGGTTTTTTCATCCCAAACACCACCATCTGAAGAACTGACATATTTAAGGTCATTACCTAACTGATCAACAATGATAACATCTTTAGCATCTACATCACCATCATTAGTGACAATAACACTATAAGTTACATCATCACCATAATTAGTGTTAGTTGTATTAGCTGTTTTATCAGGAATAATTTCAGGAACTGTAATATCAACAGAACTTGTTTTATCACCAATAGTCACATTGTTGTTTAAAACACCATAAGCATCTACAGCAGCAGTTACATTTAAAGTAACTTTATCTTTTGCGTTAATATCTAAAATCCAAGTTACAGTATGTGTAGATTTATCATAAACACCATTATAATTAGCTTCAATGAACTTAAGTCCTTTTGCAAGAACATCTTTTATAATAACTTGTTTTGCATCAGTAATACCATCATTAGAAACAACAATAGTATAAGCTACATTTTCACCGAAATTAGGAGTTGTATTGTTAACATCTTTTTTAGGAGTAATTTCAGGTACATCTATATTTTTAAAGATTGTTTTATTTCCAACAACAACTTTGTTAGATATATTTCCATAGCCTGAAACAGTAGCTTCAACAGTAAATGTTTTTACTTCGTTTTTAGCTAAGTCAACAATCCAAGTGATAGTTCGGGTAACAGGATCATATTGACCGTTATCACTAATGCCAGTAACAGTTAATCCTTCTCCAACAACATCCTTAACAACAACATCATTAGCTCCAAACTCACCATTGGTAACAGTAACAGTATAAGATACATTATCACCGAAATTAGGTGAATCATTGTCAATGGTTTTATCCGGAGTAATTTCAGGAACAGTTACATTTCTTATAAAAGTATTGTCTCCAACAGCAACTGTATTGTTTAAAACACCATAAGCATTTACAGTAGCATATACATAGAATGTTAAGTTTTGACCTACAGGCAAACCGCCAATATTCCAGGTAATAGTACGGGTAGTAGAATCATATTCATAATTGCCACTAGCACCGGCAAATATTAAACCTTCATCAAGAATATCTCTTAAAGTTACATCCGCAGCAATTTTACCAACATTACTTATTACTATAGTGTATTTAACTTTATCACCATAGTTAGGGTTAGTAACATTTACATCTTTTGTAGGAACTACCTTAGGCTGTTCTTGTATGTATATGGTTTTAGTAGCCACATTGTTACTTATGTTAGTATCTTCAGTACTGTTTACTGCATTAACAGTTAGAGTAATAGTGCCAAGACTTGTAGTTTTTGTTTTAACTTTGAGAGTAACAACTTCATTTTTGGCTAATTTTCCAACATTCCATACACCTGTAGCTGCATCAAAAGTACCTTTTGAAGGAGTAAAACCAACAATATCATCAAGTTTAATTCCATTTACATAACAATAATTGTCAGTATGCGGACCATGGTTAGTCAAACTAATAGTCCATTCAACTTCCTCATCTAATCCATAATAATCTTTATCAGTTGTAATGTTAACATCTAAATCAACAAAACCAACTACTTCAAAATTAGTTTCATTTTTGATAGCTTTATAGAAGAAATCTTCAGGGTGTTCTGCTTTAACGGTATAATTACCCGGAGCAAGACCGCTTAATGAAAACCGGACATCACCATAAATTGAAGAGATTAAAGTTTCATTGTAAATAATGTTTCCATTCTCATCATAAATAACAATCGGATTGATTGACTGAGTGTTTTCACGTTCATCCCTATAGATTAAAGTACCGTTTTTACTGTTTTCCACACCATCAACTGGATGAAGTTCATCTGGTCCGGTTGTTCTGTTCATGATTGTTCCGTTTACATTAAATAAGTAAGTTACATTATCAAATGAAATATCATTAAGCTGACCTACATGATGTATTGCATTTGCAATATTGTTTCCACCAATAATCACTACAGTAACATTAACAGTTACTCCATAAGGAGTTTTCGGATTTTGAACAATAATCGGCAATACATAAGTGTAAGCCTGGTTTCTGTAAAATACAATATTTTTAAGAGAAGCTGCACCGTCTACAAATAAAGCAGAACCGTTAACAGCTGTATTATATCTGAATATTGCATTATCATAAGTTACATTATTACCCATAGTATATATAGCTCCACCTAAACCAGTATTTAAATCATGGTTAAATGGATCAGCATGGTTGGAGTAGAACTGTGAATTGGTTACTTTTATATGACTTCCTTTTACACCTATAGCTCCCGCATCCCCTTCTGCAGTGTTATTTGCAAAGTAAGAACTGTCTATATTAACATTATTTCCACTGATTCCTAAAGCTCCTGCTTGAGATTTTGAAACACCATCAGAAATAGCTTTATTTCCTATAAAAGTAGCGTTCAAAACATTGACATAATTTCCTTCCACTCTCACAGCACCTGCGAAGTGTGCGGAATTATTTACAAATGTTGCATTTTGAATTTTAACATTATTTCCTTTTACATAAATAGCTCCGGCATAGTTTTTAGCAGAGTTATTTCCAAAATTAGAATTTAAAACAGTTATTCCATCATCAACAACATAAATAGCTCCACCATCATCAGCAGCTTTATTTGATATGAATGTAGAGTTATCTACAGTTATATCGTTACCGTGAGTAGTAATAGCGCCACCGATAGGTGCAGTGTTTCCTTCAAAATAAGAATTTGAAATTTTTACCTGTTGACCTGTAGTACCGTCATATCCTGTAGATATTGCACCACCAAAACCGGTTGCAGTGTTGTTAATAAAGATACAATCTTTCAATTCACCGCTTGCATGGAAAGTGGTAGCTGCTCCCCTATATGCAATATTACCTATAAAAGTACAGTTATAAACATTACTTCCCGGTCTGAAACAAAGTGCACCAGCATGGGAATTATTAACATCTGAATTTGCCTGATTATATTCGAATGTACAATTAGAAACTGTACCCAATACCTGTAATGCAGCACCAAAGGCATTTCCCTTTGTTGATGTAGCATTATTGTTCATAAATTTAGTGTTTGTCACTTTATTACTGCTGGAACCAACAATTGTAATTCCAATAGCCATTGTTCCTATAGAAGAAACATAATTATCACGAACAATACAGTCAGTCATTGACCCGTCAAAACTGGCAGTTCTGACAACATAACTATTTGTTACAGTATTGTAAGTACTGGTAGCTTTATTGTTAACCAAAGTACAACGAGATAATGTTACTGTATTTTCTGAATATAATGCAGAATGAACATCTCCTCTTGAGCTAGATGATGCTTCACAGTTACTTATAACACAATTTTCCAAAACAAGATTAGAACCTGAACTGTAAACACCAGCACCATTTGCATCACGTCCGGAATATTTACCATTAGTTATAATAATGTTCTTCAAAGTTATACTGCTGGCTCCAATGTTAAACACACGAGAACTTAATTTTGCATCTAATATAGACATTTCATTACCAGTTCCACCTTTGTTTGGATTAATAGAACCGTCAATAGTAATCTTATCTTTATTAGAAAACCATCCACCATCTACAGAAATCTCACTGCCAGATCCTGTGAAAGTGTGATTGTTTAAATAAATTGTATCACCAGATCGAGCCTGATTTATTCCATTTTGAACATCACTAAATGTTCCATCATTATTTATATCAATGTCTGCTGCAGAACTAGCTCCAATTATTAATAAAAATAATAAAGCTAACGCTACAACAGCGAATATTTTTTTAACCATTTTATCAACACATCAATCATTAGAATTCAAAAAATTTTCTCATATAAATTACTATATGGAAATAAAAATTCTACAGGATTATATTTGGAACATATGATGTATATATGTTTCTATTCAGCTATACAAAATATTATAATTAAAAAAGTTAATTATATGAAGCATTATAAATAACCTCAATCAATTAAACAATATATAATTTCCCCCCCCAATATGACAAAAATACCATACATAATCAGTTTTAACTATATATTATTCAAAATAACAATAATATTCAATTAGGTTATAACTAAAAAATATGAAAAATAACACGAAAATGTTTAATAAATAATTTAAATAATATAATATTCGTTCAATATATTACATCCACCTAAAAATCATATAAATAATTACCTAACTAATTATAATAAATGATTAACAAAAATAAAAGTTGAGGAATAACATGAATAATCAAAAAAAATACAAACAGAGAACACTAGAAGTTCATGCAGGTGAAGAAGTAGACCCTGTTACAGGAGCCAGAGCTACACCTATATACCATACCAGCTCATATGCTTTTGAAAGTGCTGAAAAAGCTAAAAAATTATATGCTCTTGAAGAAGAAGGTTATTTATACACTAGAATATCCAATCCTACATTAGATGTTTTGGAAAAAAGAGTAGCTGCAATTGAAGGAGGTGTTGGAGCTCTTTCACAGTCAACAGGAATGAGTGCAATTTTACTTGCTATTTTAAATATAGCTAACTCAGGAGATGAAATTGTAGCATCAAATAACCTTTATGGAGGTACATTTACTTTATTCAAAAACACTATGCCTAATTGGGGAATTAAAGTAAATTTTGTACCTACTCATGATCTGGAAGCTTATGAAAATGCAATTAATGAAAATACCAAAGCAATTTACTGTGAATCCATCGGTAATCCAAAATTAGACATTCCTGATTTTGAAGAAATAGCTAAAATAGCTCATAAACATGATTTGCCTTTGATTGTTGATAATACTTCAGCTATTACAATGATCAGGCCTTTGGAACATGGTGCAGATATTGTTGTTCATTCTGCTACTAAATTCCTATCAGGAACTGGAACCAGCATGGGTGGAGTTATTGTTGATGGAGGTACTTTTAACTGGGCAAATGGTAAATTTCCACAGTTCACTACACCAGATCCAGCATATCATGGTTTAATTTATAGTGAAGCTTTTGGAAATAAAGCCTACATCACCAAAGCCCGTGTGCATTTAATGAAAGATTTAGGTACTGTTTTAAGTCCGATTAATGCATTTTTAATCCTGCAAAGTATTGAATCTCTCTCCTTAAGAGTTAATCAGCACTGTAAAAATGCTTTGGAAATAGCTAAATTTCTGCAAAATCATGAAGCTGTTTCCTGGGTCAATTATCCCGGTCTTGAAAATAATGAAAACCATGAAATGGCTGAAAAATACTTAAACGGCAATTATGGTGGAATTGTTGGTTTTGGAATTAAAGGTGGTTTAGAAGAAGGTAAGAAGTTTATTGAAAGTGTTGAGCTTTTAAGTCATGTAGCTAATATCGGTGATGCAAAGTCTTTAGTTATTCATCCGGCCAGTACTACCCATTCCAATATGAGTGAAAAAGAACAGCTTGAAGGAGGAATTACCCCCGACTTTATCAGAATGTCTGTGGGTATTGAAGATGCTGAAGATTTGATAGCTGATATTGACCAGGCATTAAAAAAAGCAGTTAGTTAGAAAGGATTTTTACCTTTCTACCTATATTCTGATACTAAATGACTTATTTGATCAGTAGAAATAATTCCTTTTAGTTTGAAATCATCATCTACAACTGGAAGACATGAAATATCCAATTTTCTCATTCTACGTGCTGTTGATTCAATAGAGTCATCTGCATGACAGAATTTAACTGTTTTTGTCATTATTTCCTTTAAATCATTGGAATTTGTAGCTATTGCTTTAGACAAATCCCAGCTGGTTACTATTCCAATCAGTTTTTTATCATTTGTAACTACTGGAATATGAGTAACATTACGGTTAAACATTAATTTTGCTGCTTCTTCTATCTGTGCCTGTTCTGTGATTGTAGCTACATCTGTAAGCATTAAATCTTCAACTATATTATCTGACAGGAATTTGGATAAAATATAGTTAAGCTGTCCTTTTTCAAGTAAAAATGCATCATGACCGTAATTAGATTTAAGTTCTGAAAAGCTTACTTCAACATCATTTGCATTAAGAGCAGTCAGAATTTCTGTTCCCTGTTCAACAGGATATAACCAGTCTGAATCTACTGAAATAATTTCAACTTTTGCTTTAACATCTTTAAAACCATCAATTAAGGAGTTGTTTTGGGCAAGATCAAATAAATCTACTGCTTTTGTAATATATAAATAGCTATTTGCATCAAAACGTTTTACAAAGCTTGCTCCCTGATGATGAAGATAACTTTCAACCTGAAAATCCATTGACAAATCATATGTAATTTCATCCTTATCCTGCAAATCCCTACCAAATTTAAGATACATTGATTCATCACTTAAATAAGTAATATGAGCTATCATACGAGCTACTGACAGTCCCTCTTTTGGAATTTTACCTGTTTCATAATAATTTCCACCATTCCAGTTTGGATCACCTACTATTGACTGGCGACCTACTTCATTAAATGCTATTTGCTGTGGTGAAGATCTTGCTGTTGTAGCTATTGCAACTGCTTTTTTCATCATTTCAGGATATGAAACAAGCCATTGCAAAGTTTGCATTCCTCCCATTGAACCTCCAACAACTGCAGATAACTTGTCAATTCCAAATGCATCAATCAATCTTTTTTGAACCTTAACCATGTCTTTTATTGTAATAACCGGAAAATCCAGACCGTATTCTTTACCCGTTTTTGGATTAATTGATAATGGACCTGTTGTTCCTTTACATCCGCCTAATACATTAGAACAAATTATAAAGTACTTTTCACTGTCCAAAGCTTTTCCAGGGCCTATTACTATTTCCCACCATCCCGGTTTTTTATCTCCTTCATGCCATCCTGCTGCATGTGCATCTCCAGATAATGCATGACATATTAAAATTGCATTATCCTTTTCTTTGTTAAGTTCACCATAAGTTTCATAAGCTACTGTGATGTTATCAAGAGTCTTTCCACTTTCTAGTTCAATTGGCTCTTCAATATTATAATACTTTGTTTGAACAACTCCAACTGATTCTTTTTTCATTTAAAACACCTAATATTTCTGTATTTTCAGTTTTTTCATAGCCTGTTTTGAAGCGGCCTGTTCAGCTTCTTTTTTATTTTTACCTTTACCAACACCCATTTCCTTTCCATCAATCAATATAGATATTATAAATGTTTTATTATGAGGCACACCACACTCATCAAGTATTTTATATTCAATATCCACTTCCTGAGCATCACCGTATTCTTTTATTACTGATTTATAATCAAAGAAAAATACTTTTTTTGCATCAATATATGGAAATATTATTTTTGAAATATAATTTTTTGCAAATTCTATACCCTGATCCAAAAATATTGCTCCTAAAAATGATTCAAAAACATCTGCAGTAATTGACAAAACCTCATTTTCAGTTATTTTGCTGTCATCACCATATATTTTGATATGCTTATCCAAACCTAATTCATGGGAATAATAAATTAATGCTGCCTGACAAACATAATTTGCTCGCAGTTTAGTTAATTTACCTTCTTCATAATCAGGATATTGTTTATATAAATATTCTGAAACAATCATATTCAAAACAGAATCTCCTAAAAACTCTAATCTTTCATATGTATAATCCAAACCGTGTTTTGTTCCGTAAGACCCATGAGTAAATGCAACATCATAGAGATGTTTATCCTTTGGGACTATGTTAAATTTTTCTAATAAATTCATAATAAGACCGGATTTCTTTAAATATGTTAATAAATTTTGTTTTTAGGTTTATATAAATATATAGTTGTAAAAAGAAGTATATATAACTATTGTTATAAAAAAATATTATTTTTCAAATGCTCTTCCTTTCTTTTTATAATGCAAAAATAACCAATATTAGAAATAACAGGATTTGGTAATTATGAAATTAAATTGGTTCGAAGAAATAAAAAGAATTGACCCTGATATAAAATTTAGAGCACAGGGCGGATGGTTAAAAACTGTTGAAAAACTAGATAAAACAGTGAAAAACGGATATTCACTTGTTGGAGACTTTGTAAAAGCAGGGGACTTTGAAGAAGAATATGATGAAGGATTATACCTTGATTGCAATAAAGAAGGAACTACTAAAAAATCTCAGCAGGACTACAGACTATTCCGTTTCAAAGATGGGAAAGTAAGACTCCTGGATATGGTAATTGACGGTTCACAGGGATGGGCTACAGAGTTATGGGATGCTGTAGAAGATGAAGTTCCAAGTGTAATCGATTAATCCAGAGAATCTATATGTGGATTTAAGTACTGTCCATGATTTTTGGTTCTATTATCATATTGAATTGCAAAGTTGGGACACAGATGAAGGTACCTCAAACACATAACACACTCATTTTTAATCCATACTGGTTTTTTCATCTGTAATTCAATAGCATCAACTGGACAGTTGTTTTTACATAATCCACATCCACTACATTTTTCATCAATATGCAAATGACCGGTTTTTCTGCTGGATTTGCTGATTTTTCTAAAAATATCACAGGCAAATTTAGGTAACTTTCTTTTAACAAAATCCCCCTGATTTTTACTTGCAATTTTAGAAATTACATCTTCAATCAGCCTATCAGAATTTAAAGTCTGTTTATTAATTTTATCTTTATCTGATAAATTAAAAACCGGCGTCCATGTATCAACCACTAGAATACTGAATTTAGCAGATACATTAAACCCTTTAGATTCAATTAACTCAGCAAGATATCAGCAGCAGTACCCTGGACTTGTTCCAAAAGTAGCAATTAAAAAAATGTAAGGATTTTTATCTTCAGATATTATATTAATCTTTGATAAAAACCCTTCAACAAATGTGGGAAGGCTCCAAAAGTGAGTAGGAACTACAATACCTAAAGACTCGTCTTTTTCTAAATAAACAGAATCATTATATCCAATCATGGATTTTGCAATATCTCGTGTTTTTTACTAGCTATTCTATTTGCAACATATTTGCAGTTTCCAGTTGCAGAATAATAGATTATCATATTATTTGGATTTCTGAGCTACTTTAGGTACAAACTTGGAAGACCTTTTAGGAATAGCATATTCATCTTTTTTAGGACAGTTATACTCTTCCAAAAGTATTATTTTATGGTCAATATTTTTGCTGAAATTCTTTTGACCTCCTTCAATAATGCCTCTGAAATTTACGCCAATGCTTCCAGTTCCACCAATATTAAATTTTATTTTTTCAGAAGGGGCAAAATCTTCAAAAAACCTTTCAAGTTCAACCATTTCATAAATTGGAGCTTGATAACTAACGGCCATTAATTTATTTTGTCCCTCTCTGATTTTAACATATTTCTGTTCAATCTGCAGTTTTTCACCAGAACGAACTTTAGTCATTGTTATATAAGGACTTATCTCGTTATCATCCATCTTTTACACCTATTATTTTATATGATGAAACACACAATTATCACAGGTAGGCTCTTCATAAGTATCTTTAGGGATATTAATAGCCGGGTCTACCATGACAGTTATTGAAAATGTTTCCTCAGGATTATGTGTTACATTTTTAGAAATCGGCAACATTCCCCTGTAATTTACAGGAATATAGCCAGTTTGACTAATATTGTAATAAATTCTTTCACCGGAAGTTAATGAATCAAAAAATTCATTAACATCTTTCAGTTGTTTAGGGTTTATGGTAAATGTTATACCCATTAAATGATCTTGCCTTTGTTTAATCTTTACATATTTAACATTAGCTGCCAATACTTCCTGATTATCTGTTACAAAGGTTACATATTCATCTAAGTTTATGTTTTCTTTTTTAACAATCTCTTTTAATTGAGTCATAATTAAAAACCCCCTATGAAATTTAATGAAATAACTTATTCCATTGCATGATGTTATTACATAACTTATTTATAAATGTAACTATTTTTTAGGTACACAAAAATTATGGCCAGATTCCTGAAAAATTGCAGATTAAATTAAAAATTTCTTCAATTGTTTCTACAGGCAATAAATCAAAGATATTTTTAGGTAAGTGTTTTTTATCAAAGTTCAATAAACATTTTTCACAGACATATCGCTCAATTGCAATTCCGTCATCTAACCTTCTGTTTTTACATTGATACCATTCATCTTTAGTTAATCCCCTGATTAGAAATTTAAAAGACTTGCCGTCAATCAGCTCCAAAGTTAAATTATGATATACTTCATCACCAGTAAAATTATCATCAACTTCACTGGCTTTTAATTTAAAATCAGAAACCAGATTTAATTCCTGAATCTTTAAATCAAGATATTTTTTAGATAATGCAATGTTAAATACTCTATGTAATCCATTTATATAATCAAAAGATTTTTCCAATCTTTTTATAGAATTTAATCTATTTAAATAATTCACATTGCTAATAATCATTTCTGATTCAATATTGAAATTTCTAATCATTAGCTTTACAATAGAAGAATAAAATATATTGCCAGTTAATGAATGTCCCCTGATTTCCTTATTTTTATTAATTACAGTAGCTTGATTATCAAAAACTAATTCCTTCTGTTTTTTACGAATTAAATTTAATTTATCTTTAAAATCCCCATAGTTTTTCGAAACATATTCCGGATCATAAAACCCTAACTTTTGAGCATCAAGTGCATAATTAACCTGAACCAGTTCTTCCTGTTTTGCCCTTAATTCCTGAGAAATCTTATTTACCTCTCTTCGCTTTCCTTCTGCAGTAAAATCAGAAAATTTATATTTCATATCCTGCCAGTTTTCAATTTCACTTAATTCCTGTTTAACAGCAACAGTATTCAGATTATGAAATGGTATAACAATGTCAAATATTCCCTGAATATTTTCAGGAACATTAATCTCAACAATTTCAAATTCAGCAGCCACTCTCTGAAGTACATATTCATAAGCTGGAGATAAACTTATAACATTAACATCTTCAAAATTCATTATAACTCTGTCAAATTTATTTAAATTTTTAAAAAGATTTCTAATTAAATGGTCACTTTATTTCACTGCCTAATTCTTTTGCTATGAAAACTTCCCTTTCAGACATGCGTTAAATCCTAAAAATTATTTTGAAAATAAAAATTTTAATTAATAAAAAATAATCCAATAAATCGCTAAATAAGTTTTTATAAAAATAGAAAAATAGAATTGATGAAGATTAAATAAATAATCTTCCGATTTTACCAACTTAAACTAATCTTTTTCTAGTAGTTGGTTTTTTGTTTTGCCAGCTGTATCTTCTAATCCTTTTAGATTTACCGAATCCACAGGAAGCACAAACTTTTTTATGTATGTGGTAAGTGTTTCTTCCACATCTTCTGCATCTTATATGGGTTTTTTTATTCTTTTTACCCATTGATGGAGTACCTTTTGACACTGATACACCTCCTAATTAATCAGTTCGTTTATTACAAATATTAGAATTAAAATAGTACTTATGGTGAGATATAGACAATATTGTCTCCTCTAATGAGCACAACACCAAGTCTTCTAGTAACTTCTCCGTCTTGGAGTTCTTCTGCATCATTAAGAACTAAGTTCATATGTAAATCAAAACTTTTAAGTATTCCTCTAAATTCACGATCTCCTTTAAGTTTTATTAAAACAGGAGAGTTTACAGATTTGCCTAAAGCATCAAGTGGTCTTTGAACATTTTGTCCGCTCATTTTATCACCTTATATTACTATAATTTTTTATTGTATTTTATAATTTAAAAGCAATTGGAAATAATCACTTTCTTAAATATTAGACATAATATAATCAAGTTTAGATAAGACAAAACCTAATTAAAACTAATATTAAATTATATGCTTTTACTACTATATAAATGTTTAGTTTGATTTAAGCCCAAAAAATAATATAAATCACTAATTTAACCGTAATTTACACTATATAAGACATCTAAATTTATTTTAAACAAAGTCATTAAAAAATTTAACTGAATTCATAACCAAAGAATATAATAAATAAAAATCAGATAATACATCATATCAAAATTTAAGGTATGGAAAAAATATGACTATAAAAGTTAAAAAAAGAAACTTCCTGAAAAAAAAGAAAATTAAAGAAATTAAAAAAGAATTAGAAGAATATGGTGAACTGCTGCAAAATAAGAAAAATGTAGAAATACTTGAAGCCGAACCTGATTCATTTATTTTAGTTGATGGTGAACCTTACATCATATTAATTGATGAAAAGCCATTTCCAACCTTAAAAGCTGCACTGGCTAATGAAATCCATGGAAAAAAAGTAACAGTAGATATGGGTGCTATCCGTTTTGTAAGTAATGGTGCCGATATTATGAGTCCGGGAATTGTAGCTGCTGATGAAAACATCAATCCTGGAGACATTGTTTTAATTATTGATGAAACACATGGAAAACCATTAGCTATTGGAATAAGCTTAATTACTGGTGAAGAAATGGTTGAAAATGATTCTGGTAAAGCTATTGAAACAAAACATTATGTTGGAGACGACATTTGGAACTTTGAATTATAATTTGGTGATTTAAATGGCAGAATTAAGATACAGAGCAGGAAAAATTAAAAATCCCGGAGTTCATAAAATTGGAATAATAGCTCTTGGATCACACTTGGAAAATCATGGCCCGGCGTTACCTATAGATACTGATGCTAAAATCGGTGCTCACATTGCATTTCAGGCATCACTTGAAAGCGGAGCTAAATTTTTGGGAATAATATTTCCGGCTTATGAATTAGATGAAATAGACCATGGAATACATGTTTCTTTAGATGAATTAAAGGGAAATGTAATTAAAACTCTCAATTCTGCTAAAAAATATTTGGATATTGAAAAAGTAGTTATTGTAAATTCACATGGAGGAAATATTCCTTTAATGACTGAACTGTATGATATTGAAGATGAAACAGGTTTGACTATTATTTTTAATAATAAAATTATTTCAACAGAAGGCCCTCATGGAGGCAGCGGCGAACTTTCAATGGCAAAGGTTTTAGGAATAGTCAATGAAGCTGAAATTAAAAACCAGACAGATTTAAGTAAATATGAAGAAGTTGGTCTATATGGTTTCAAGCAAGCCCGTGAAAATGATCCTAACATTGAAGAAGGTGCAAGAGATGTTGAAGAAAATGGAGTTTATGTTGATGAAGTCTATGGAAAACAACTCTTTGATTTAGCTATTAACTCTGTTGTATTTGATGTTGAAAAGCTTTTGGATTTTTAAAAAAAAGAGAAATGAAATGAGTTAGTTATGCCCTTCATTTCCACCAGAACTAGAAGAACCCTCATCCGGATTTTCAGAAGGACTCCCATCTGGAAGCTGATCATGAGTACCTGAAGAAGAATCATGACTATATCCTGAATCATAACTTTGAGATGAACTAGCTCCTGAATCATCTGATGAAGAATAGCTATAATCATTTCCAGAATCATAAGATGATGAATCACTTACAGATGCATTATCTGTAATATTATCTGATGAATTTAATAGATCTGTTTCATTTGGTAAAATGTTTATTTCACCAGTCATAGCTCCAAAAACACTAGCTATGCAAAATGCCGCAACAGATATTACAAAAACTACCAATAATGTAGCAGGTTTACTTGACAAAATACCACCTTAATATTATAATTAATTAACTTAAATTATGTCTCCAAAAATATATAAAAGTATTTGATATTATGAAAACTATTGAAAAAGCTGTTCAAAGTGAAATAAATATTAAAAAATCCCAGTTTATCTGCTCTTTATTTCCAACTAAAACCAAAAAGGAAAGTAAGGAGATTATTCAAAAGTTAAATCAGCAATATCATGATGCTACCCATAACTGCACAGCATACATTACAAATGACGGTGAAGGTTATGATGACAACGGTGAACCAAGCGGAACTGCAGGCAAACCTATGATTAATGCTTTAAGGAGAAATGATTTGCATAATGTTACAGCAGTTGTTACAAGGTATTTCGGAGGAATTAAACTTGGAGCAGGAGGTTTAGTTCGTGCCTACAGCAAATCTGTTCTTGAAGCTATTGAAGCCAGCGAAATAATTGAAGTTGAATATTATGATGTTTATAATATTACATTTAATTATTCTGATTTAAAAGATATTGAAAGAGAAATCAGAAACAATAAATTAACAATTATTCAAAAAGATTTCAGTGATAAAATTAGCTATGATTTAGTTTCCAAAAATAATAGGAATATAAAAGAAATGTTTGAAAAATTCCACAATAAGATTAAGGTTAATTTTAAAAATAAGCAGGTTTTAAAAAAGATAAAATGAAGAATAAATAGTTATTGTTCTTCAAATTGGTCTTTTCCCACACCACAAAGAGGACATACCCAGTCATCAGGTAAGTCTTCAAAATCGTCGCCTTCGTAAACATATCCACATACTTTACATACATAAGCCATAATAACTCCTCCTTAAATTATTTAGAATCTATTTCTTTCGTCTAAACTTATAACTGTTTAAACAACGCTTTACCAGCACCACATCTTGGGCATTTAAAGTTATCAGGTAAATCTTCAAATTCAGTACCTGGTTCAATGCCTTTTTCTGGTATGCCTTTTTCACTGTCGTAAATATATCCGCATACACTACATTTCCATTTAGACATAATATCTCCTTTCTAAAATTTATTCCAATTTAAATTATTCAATTTAAACAATTATTTATGTTATTAAAACTACTATATAATCTTTTCGAAATTTGTTCGAAAATATACAAACTATAATTTGTTTGGAACTTTCAAATGATCAGGAAGAGGCTTGATTCTTGCAGGTGTTCCAATAGCTAAATAAAACGGAGGGACACTATGAATAACAATAGCACCAGCAGCTACAATAGATCCTTCACCAATCTCAACATTAGATAAAAATGTAGTATTGCCACCAATAGAAGCTCCTCTTCTTATTTTTGGTCCCTGCAATTCATAATTAATTCTTACAGGATATTTATCATTAGTAAAACAAGCACAAGGTCCAATAAAAACATTGTCTTCAATTACTGAATTAGTAGGAATATAAACATTAGACTGAATGCTGACATCATTTCCAATTATAACATCACCTTCAATTACAGTGTTTGTTCCAATTAAAACATCATCTCCAATGTTAGTATTTTCACGAATAACAACATTATGTCCTGTTCTGAAATTATCCCCAATTACAACATCATTATAGATAATTGAATTAGAACGAATTGTATGATTTCTTCCAATAACTGGAGGCCTGGAGTCCGGAGAATATTCTACACCAAATCTTATATTGTCCTCAGGTAGAAAAGTAGGTGTTTCTACATTTCTTACTCGATTATCACCCAATCCTCCTAAAAACTTAACCATTTTATCGCACCTTTATTTAATTTAAAAATATGATATCTATTAAACTATATTTAATAACATCTTAGTATATATTATTTACTAGATAATCAAGAAAATATTGCAAATTTGGTGAAAAACTTGTATACTAAAGAAAAATTGCTAGAAGAAATAAATCAGGTAAGAAAAGAAATAGGTCATGAAGAACTTGAAATTCATATTAAAGACATTTATTACAACGAAAAAGAAAAGGAATTATGGATAATAACACAAGACCGACCAGACAAATCTGCAATTATTGGAAAAGGCGGATGGGTAGTTGGAAAACTAAAAGAAAAATTAAAAATAAACAGCATCCATGTAGAAAGTTACGGAGATTACCTAACTAAAGAATACAAACTTAAACTTTCCAAAAAAACTTTAGATAACTTTAGCTCTAATTTAACAGGAATCCAAAACCTGAAAAAAATTCTAAATACTAAATTAGAAAACATCTACAGCTTTGATTATAACAGCTATTTTGAAAACAACACATTTGAAGAATCTGAAAAAACAGAAGCAGTAGTTGCACTATCCGGTGGAGTTGACAGCAGCTTTTCATTAATTTTAGCAAAATACCTTGGATTTAACCCAATAGCTATTACAATTGATCCGGGAACTATCATTTTACCAAATCAATATAAAAGAAACATTAAAAAATTAACTGAAGAGTTAAATGTAGACCATGAATATATCAAAGCCGATTACAGTGAAATAATCCGAGAATCGCTAAATGGAAGATTTCACCCCTGCGGAAGATGCTCCAAACATACTGAAGAGCTAATAAACCAATATGCAATAAACAATAATATTCCAATAGCCATATTTGGAGATATGCTCTCAACAGGAACACAATGTATAACCCTGCAAGAAAAAGACCTGTATCGCCTTAATTTACCTGCCAGTTTAGCTGTTGGAAAACAGGAAAACAAATCCCTGTCACAGCAATTTAATTTACAGTCATTTAGCGGATTTGGATGTCCTCTACTATATGAAGTCCATAGAAAATACCCATATTTAAAAAAATATTCTATTCAAAGAATATTAAGAGAAACAAGGTCTTCAGCTCTGGAAGTAGGGGAAGCTCTTGATTTAATCTGGAGTTTCTATAATACAAAAGATTAAATATGGAATAGTTAAAATTAATGAATATGTTATTTAAAATCTGTCCACGTTGTGGATCAAAAAGAGTGAAATGGATTATTCCTCAAAACTGGTCAACATGGGAATGTTATGACTGTGATTACACAGGCCCAATTATAGAAGGTAATGAGGAGTTATCTGAAGAAATACGTGAAGCATATCTTGAATCACAAAAACATCCTCAGGAAAACACAGATGAAAATGAAGAGTTGGAAAAAGATTAAATTCCTTTTTTCTCAAATTCTTCATTTAAAAATTCTTTAATATTATCTCTAGCTATTTCAACCATAGCAGGAGAAGGACCACCCGGAACAGTTCTCATTTTAACATTTTCCAAAGGATTCAAAGCTTTTTGAACCAAATCATCTTCAAGACCTAATTTTTCAAAACCAAGTTCTGAAGCTATATCATCAATATATTCTGATGTAATGTCTGATTCTTTTAAACCGCTGGCAGTAGCTTCATTAACTATCCTTCCAACAATTTTATGAGCTGTTCTAAATGGAATCTGTTTTTCACGAACCATAATGTCTGCCAAATCTGTAGCTGTAGCAAAATTAGTTCCTGCTAATTCTAAACATCTTTCTTCATTGAATTTAACAGAAAGCAACATTTTTGTAACTATTGATAAAGTGTCCTGAGTTACTTTAACTGCATTCCATAAGTGTGGAGTGATTTCTTGTAAGTCCCTGTTATAGGTGTAAGGAATTGCTTTTAAAATAGTTAAAATAGTTACAAGTTCACCATTGACAATTGTTGATTTTGCTCTTGCAAGTTCAGCAACATCCGGATTTTTCTTTTGAGGCATGATAGATGATGTAGATGAATATTCATCAGCCATTTCTATAATGCCGAATTCATAAGTGCTCCATAAAATAAGTTCTTCACAGATTTTGGATAAGGTTGTACATAATGCAGACAAATCAAAAACTGTTTCTGAAATGAAATCCCTTGAAGAAACACCATCCATTGAGTTTTCAAGATAAGCATCAAAACCAAGCAAATCAGTGGTTAACTGCCTGTTAATAGGAAAACTGGTTGTAGTCATAGCTGCTGAACCTAAAGGATTTAAATTAACACGTTTATAAGTGTCTTCCAAACGTTCATAATCCCTTTTAAGTGCCTGTACATGAGCCATTAAATGATGAGCTATTGTAATTGGCTGTGCATGCTGAAGATGAGTATAACCAATAAAGACAGTTTCCAAATGCTCACCTGCTTTTTCAACTAATCCTTCCATAAATTCCAAAATTCCGATTTGGGTTTCAGTAATTTTATCACGAAGAACTAATCTGACATCAGTAGCTACCTGGTCATTACGTGATTTGGCTGTATGCATAAAACCTGCAGTTGGACCTATTTTATCAGTAACATAATTTTCAATAGCCATGTGAATATCTTCAACAGAAGGGTCGAAAACAAGCTCATTATAGCCATCTTCTTTTAATTGGTCAAGAGCACCTAAAATATTATCTGCTATTTCACTATCAATAATATTTTCTTCTTTTAACATTAAAGTATGTGCAAAATTGGTTTTAATATCAGCTTCAAAAATAATTTTATCAAATTCAAGTGATGAAGTATATTCAGCAGCTTCATCAGTCATTTCTGTTTTAAGTCTACCACTTCTTAAATTCACAAGACTCCCTTCTTAAAAATAAATTTTATAAAAAAAAATAGTTAAAAAAAGATTATTTAATCTTTTTTCATTTCAGTGTATCCACATTTACCGCATGCATATCTATTACCATGATCAGCCATAAATACACCATCAGAACAACGAGGACATACTGGGTTTTTTCTTTCGATTTTATCTCCGTCTACTTTGTAAAGATCAGATTTTTTTACCATTAAAATCACCTTATTCTTCGTCTTCTTCAGCTTCTTCAGAAGCTTCAGTATTTTTAGCTATTACACTTTTAGTTTCAATGTATTCTAAATCTTCTACAGTGTCATAAACTTTAGCATAACCTAATGCTTTAGGTTCACCGTAGTGAGGTTGCACATTATCTACAACAGTAGCATCTTTTTTAGAATTTAATAAAGCTACTAATTTACTTTTAATATCAATAATTTTTGGAGTAGCTTCTCCTTCATATTCAACATAGAATTTTACTTCTCTTCTGTTAAAAACTTTATTTTCTTTATCTTCAAAAATATCAATTTCCATAATTAACCCTCTTTTAAATTTTTATTCTTTAATAAAGGTATCAATAAGATTTTGAGCATAATCTTTAGCATCATAAACTTTTAAAAGTACCAAACCTTCATTTGGCTGACCGTACAAGATAGTAGTCTCATCACTAGCCATTAAGATGCAAGGAAGAACTGCAAGATCTTCTTCCCCGTCTACTTCAATTACATGACAATTTCCATCGCCAGATAACTCCATAGCTTGGCCTATGGTTTCCCATAGATCATCTGTAATGGTTCCTGCAGGGTTTTTAGCTTTTAAAATATTTTCTGCCTTGATAACTTCATGATTATGATTTTTTCTTTGAATTAAATTATCAATTATACCAATATCAGGATATAATTCATATTTAGTAAGATTATTAAAAGTTGCATCACCAACAGAAATTAAAAACTCAGAAGATTTAATTTCTTCAATAGCATCTTCAAAGTCAGGATATAATTTACCTAATGGTTTTTTAAGCTTTGAAATAGTATCCTTATTTAATTCTGCATCTAAACGTAACACAATAAAACCTTCTACCTTACTCTTAAACAATATTCGCCAGCTAAATCTATATTCAATTCCTTAGCTAACTCAGATTCTTCAGGTTTTGTAATTATCAAAAGACCGCTCCAGTTATCTGAAGTTGGGTTACCGCAAACTGGACAACGTTCCTTATTAGTAATATATTTACAAACTGTACATGCATTCATGATTTAGCCTTCTTACTTTTATTTTTAGCTTCTTCAATCCATTCAAATCTACCTAAATTATTTTGCCTCATAGTAAGACCTATTTTAGTATTTTTAGTAGAGTTGTCTTTAAGACTGATAGCTACAATTCTTGTTCTAACTAAATCTCCTTCATCTAAAGTTTTATTAGATTCTTTTGCAAGGAGTGCTCCTCTTTTAGAATCATAATTAATATAATCATCAGTGACTTGAGAAACATGAACCAAACCATCCATAGGTCCAATTCTGACAAAAGCACCAAATTCAGCTATTTCTATTACTTCACCATCAATAACTTCTTGCTGTTCAGGTTTGAAGAATATTGCATTAAACACAACATTATGGTAAGAAGCTCCATCTCCCATGATGAGTCTACCTTCACCAATTTCTTCAATTTCATTAACACAAATAAGTAAACCTAATTTTTTATCTAAACGGCCATTATATGTATCATTTAAAGTTTGAATAGCTACCTCTTCAAGAGGATCTTCAAATCTATAAGGTGGTATTCTTACAGTATCCTCAATTTTAGTCATGTAATACAAAACAATCCCTCTATTCGTATTTTTCTTTATACATTTCTAAAGATCTTAAAAGTTCTTTTTTAGCTGATTCTTTATCTTCCCAGCCTTTAGTTTCAACAACTTTTCCTTCAAGATTTTTATAAACTGAGAAAAAGTGTTCAATTTCTTTTAATAAATGAGATGGAACATCACTAATATCTTGAACATCACTGAAACGTGGATCATCTTCCGGTACAGCTAAGATTTTGTAATCTTTATCTCCACCATCAATCATACCCATAATTCCAATAGGTCTTGCTTCAATAAGACATCCCGGGAATGTAGGTTGTTCCATAAGAACAAGAATATCCATAGGATCGCCATCATCATATATAGATTTAGGTATAAAACCGTAATCTGCCGGATAAACAACAGGAGAGTACAATACTCTATCTAACATGAAAGCTTCTTTTTCCTTATCATATTCGTATTTATTTCTTGAACCTTTAGGTACTTCAATAACTGCTGTTACAACATCAGGAATATCAGAACCTGATTCAATTTCACTCCATAAATTCACTTAAATCACCTATAATTAATTTTATGATAAATTAATAAGTCTAATTTTTATATTTTTCCATCAATAGCTATATACTTTTTCTGTCTTAGATATGCTACTGTTATACCTTTCTTTTTAGCACGTTTTTTTAATTCAATATCATTTGTAGCTAAAACTTCTGAAACTCTAAGTAACGCATCATCCACAGTTTCATTATTTTCTAATGAAATATCCTTTATTTCAATATTGGAAGAATTAGCTAACTTTAGAGCTAAATCTGCATTTAGCCTAATTTTACCTTTATTATTTCTTTTTAAACCTTTCAGTTCATTAATAACAAAGCTTGGAGTAGTTAATTTATATGAAGGCAGTGCTTTTTCAAGTTCGTCGATTATATCAACATTAAATTGAAAAGGAACCATAAAAAAATTGGTATCAATCACAACTTCTTTAGACTCCATTATTTCCCTCTATATAATAATTCCATAACCAATTAATCTCCAACGAGCTCCTACTCTACGACTTAAAGCTACCCTAGTTCCAGGACTGGCACAAACAGGCAATTTAAGAGCAACTTCAATATTCTTTTTCTTAGTAGAAGTAACAACACCAATAGTTGTTGTAGTACCACAATTAATCATTAAAGGTTCTTTAAGTTTAATTGGAGCTACATCACGTTCTTCTTTTGTACCTACTACTCTATCAAGTAAATGTGCTTCCATTGTAAAACTGTCTAAAACATCAGGTAAGGTATCTACTGCACCAGCAACAGAACCAGATAATGAATCAGCTTTAGTTAATGAAGGGTCTAATTTTGTAGCTACACCAATAAGTCCTCCAGGACCTATTTCTTCAACATCTTTTCCATTAGCTTCAAGACCAATAATTTCAGATTTTAAGGTTATTCTTTTATTGTTATTTGTAATTCCAGGTCTTATTTCAATAGTATCTCCAAGTTTGAAAGTACCCTGAACCAAAGTTCCACCAATAACTCCACCTTTGATTTTAGCAGCACCGGAACCCGGTTTGTTAATATCAAAAGATCTTGCAACATGCATTAAAGGAGTTTTATCCAAACTTCTTTCTGGTGGCTGGATTCTTTTAAGCATAGCTTCAATTAAAATATCCATATTAGCTCCTTGTTGAGCAGATACAGGTATAATTGGAGCATCTTCTGCACAAGTACCTTTTACAAATTCTTTAATTTCATGATAACTTTCAATAGCTCTTTCTTTTGAAACAATATCAATTTTATTTTGAACTACAATAACGTCTTTAACACCAATAACATCAAGAGCCATTAAGTGTTCTTTAGTTTGTGGTTGTGGGCAATATTCATTTGCAGCAATTACTAAAACTGCACCATCCATTATTGCAGCACCAGATAACATAGTCGCCATTAAGGTTTCGTGACCTGGAGCATCAACAAATGATACTTTTCTAACTAATTCTGTCTCGCTTCCACAGTTTTCACAAGTTTTAGAAGTAGTATAACACATAGGTTCATCACAATCTGGACATTTTCTGAATTCAATGTCTGCATAACCTAAACGGATTGAAATACCTCTTTTTGTTTCTTCACTGTGAGTATCAGTCCATATTCCTGACAATGCTTTGGTAAGAGTAGTCTTACCGTGGTCCACATGACCAACTAAACCTATGTTTACATCTGACTGTATGTTCACAGATAACCACCTTTTTATTATAATTTTAAATTTAACTTAAAAGTTAAAATAAGAAAAATAGTAAAACTATTCTTCCTCTTCATCGCCAACACCAAGAATATCAGCTATAGCTTTACTTCCAGCTGAAACAACAACAGTGTTAACTTGTACGATATCATCAGCAATGGTATTTCCTCTTACGGTTTTTCTCCTTTTTACACCGTCAGCTTTAGGATGATAACCAATACCACCACTTAATAAACTTTTGATTCTTCTAGTACCTGGTACGTCTTTTTTCATGGTAAATCCATTTTTATCAGCACCACCAGTTACTTTTAAAGTGTAACCGTCTAAACCAACGATTCCACCATCAAATTCATCACCGATAGCTAAACCATTAAGAGCTTTGCCATCTTCAACTTCAATCTGATGAGTTACCTCTTTTTGAGATACAACTACTTTGAATGCCATGGTATTCCTCCTTTAAATTGTTTTATAAAAAAATATTTATTATTCAAAAAGACCAAAACTTCCCCAATCAGGATCCTGCTTACGTTTAATTTCCAAAAACTCATATAAGGTTTCAAATTCATCTTCAGTCAATTTATCCTTAAATTCCCTTTCAATGTATTTGTAATGTTTTTCAGGAATATCAACATATAGCTCGTCTCCCTCTTCAAAGTCTTTTCCAACTATAGCATCTTTAATAGCCATAGCCACCCTTTGACCTCTGGAAATATCAGGTAATGTTTCACCTTTATCTTCCATACTAGCTATTGAACCAACAACATGGCCATCTTTATTAATCAACTGTTGACCTTGTTTAAGAGTTCCGCTTAAAGATTCAATACCTATAATAGCAGGTTTACTTTGACGGAACACTAATTTTGGAAGTGACACAAATTTTGCAGGTTTAATAATAGCATCATAAAATGACTTTTTCTTATCTTCCTGTTTTTGCTTAACCCATTCTTCATACTCTTCAATAATCTGATAAATTACATCTCCGGAAAAGAGCTTGACTTCAGAATTATTAAGATCTTCTTCAGAATTCGGATGAACATTTACATTAAAAGCAATAATTGCTCCATGAAGTTCATTTTCATCATAAGCAATTGAAGAATTAATAATATCCCTACGATTTACATCACCAATATCCGCTGCACGAATTGGAATATTCATTTCCCTTAATAGCTTAACAACAGCTTCCAGTGAACCAATAGTATCTGCTTTAACTAAAATACCTTCATCTTCTGTATCAATAGTAATGTTGTCAATTTCATTTAAAATCTCCTGTTCAACATCAGTATCTTCACTTAAAACTCTAAGGGGAGAACCAGAAACAACATCATCTAAATGAGGTGCAGCTACTTTAATACCTGCTGCTGCAACAACTTCATCCAACTTTCTAAATTTCTTTTTAGAATCCCTCATTTCCTCAAGAGGAAGAGGTCTTAAAATAGATCTGATTTTAGTTACCAATACATCTTCTGAAGACAGCATTAAAGCTATTTCATCATTGGTTCTTAAAACACCGTCATAAATAATAGCATCAAGAGTAACTCCTAAACCAGTTTCTTCCTTAATTTCTAAAACTGTACCTTTAGCTGGAGCATTTTCATCGATTTCAAGTTGTTCAGTTAAATATTCTTGAGCAAGTCCTAAAAGCATAGCTAAAACTTCTATAACTCCTTCACCAGTTCTAGCACTAATTGGGATAATACTAATCTGGGAAGCAAAGTTACTTACTCTGTCAAATCTCTCAGACTGGAATCCTTCTTTATGAAGTTCACCGACAATTTCATAAATTTTATTGTCTAAATCCTGCTGAACACTTTTAGCCTGATTGGAAAATGTTTCCCTAAAAGAGGCACCTTCATGAACTTCCCAACCAAAAAGCCTGTCGATTTTATTAGCTACAACAATAAATGGAGTCCTATACATTTTAAGAATGTTTAATGCTTCATAAGTTTGTGGCTTAAATCCGTCATTAACATCTAAAATCAATACAGCTAAATCAGCTAATGCACCACCACGTTTTCTTAAACTGGTAAATGCTGCATGTCCCGGAGTATCAATGAAAAACAAACCAGGAATTAAATCTTTAATAGCTAATTTGGATATGAAATCTCCACAGATATTTTCAATAGTATCATTAGGAATCTCAGTAGCACCGATATGCTGAGTAATACCTCCAGCTTCCTTAGCTGCAATAGTACTTCCTCTGATATAATCCAATAAAGTGGTCTTACCGTGGTCTACATGTCCTAAAACTGATACAATTGGGGATCTGATTTTCATGTTATCTTAAATAATAATTATTCGTAAATTAATTTGTTATCAACGATTTCGTAATCGCAAATTTCATCTTCATTAAAGAATAAATTGATTTCTCTTTCTGCAGAATCTGGAGAGTCAGAAGCATGAATAATGTTTCTACCTGTATCCATAGCAAAATCTCCTCTAATTGTTCCGAGATCTGCTTCTAAAGGATTGGTTGCTCCAACTAATTTTCTGATAGTACTGATAGCTTCTTCTCCTTCAATTACCATAGCAAGAGATGGGGAAGATGTAATGTATTCAATTAAACTACCGAAAAATGGTTTATCTGCATGTTCTCCATAATGAGTTTTTGCTAAATCTTCATTAATTTGCATTAACTTTACAGCAACGATTTGAAGACCTTTTTCTTCAAAACGGGATAATATTTTACCCATAAGACGTCTTTGAACTGCGTCTGGTTTCATCATTACAAAACTTTTTTGAATCATTCTTTAACCCATTTAACTTTTCTTGGAACTCTACCAAGTTTAATCATGTTTTTTTCACATTTACTGCTACAAAAGAAATAAATAGAACCATCTTTTTTAACGTACATTTTTCCTGTACCTTCTTCTATTTCTTTATTACAGAATGAACAAGTCCTCATGTTCTTACACCTTCTTAAGGAGTTTTAATTTCCTTAGCTTCTCTAATAGTATCAAGTAACATTAAAATGTCTCCTTCTCTTACAGGACCCATAATGTTTCTTGTTAAAATTCTTCCTTTGTCTCTACCATCGAGGATTCTGCATTTAATTTGCATAACCTCTCCAGTCATACCAGTTCTTTTTAAAACATTAATGACTTCAGCAGGAGTAGCTTCTTCCATATAAATCACCTTTTAATCTTCAAAAAGAAGATCTATTCTTTTAATTCTGCGATTTTTTCAACAATTTCAGCTACGTCGCCTTCAGCATCTCCAGCGTCAACAATACAAGCAGATGCAGTACCAACAGTTAAACCTGCAGCTCCACCAACTTGTTCTTTAGTAGGTAAGTAAATGTAAGGAATTTCTTTTTCATCAGCGAGAACAGGAATGTGTGCAACAATTTCAGCAGGATCAACATCTTCTGCGATAACAACAAGTGCTGCGTCTCCTCTTTCGATAAATTTAGTTACTTCGTTAGTTCCTTTTGCTACTTTACCACTGTTTTGTGCGGTTTTTAATGCTTCTTCAGCTTGATTAGCTAATTCTTCAGGTGTATCAAATTTTACATAAATTGCTTTTGCCATAATATATACCTCCTTTTTCATCTGGCTATGCCATCCATCGGCAGATATTATAATTCCTTGAATTATAATATTCGTAATTATATATAGTTATATTATTTTAACTATAGAAATTACTCAAATTATTCAATGAGCGAATAATTTTATAGTTTTTAATAATACTAATTCTTGAATACATTCATATATCACTAAATATAATCCCATTAATAAAAAAAAGAGGGATTAAACTTTCAATACAAATACTTCTGAATTTCATATAATTTTTAGCAAAACTAAAAATAAAAATTTAGTAATTAATGAAATAATTCTAGAGAACTAGACAGTATTAAGTATGTTTTTATTACATATAAATGTTTTCCATACTTTTTCCTAAAAATAAGTTTACCAATTTAATAATAGTAATCTATACTTTTTAATACTTTTGAAAAAAGCTAATCCTAAAGCCATCAAAGACTGCAATTTCAGATCTTAAAAATTTTTAATTTAATTTTCACCGGCAAAAGCTAACCTTTATATAAAGTTATGAATATATATTCATAATACCTAAAGACATTTGGGGACAAAATCATGGTAAGACCTAAAAGAATGAGAAGAGTAGTTACATGTCACAGACATGAATTAAATAAAAATCTAAAACCGATAGAATTGTCTGTAGATGAATTTGAAGCTATCAGATTCAAAGATTATCATAACATCAAACAGACAGAATCTGCAGAGTTCATGGGAATTTCACAATCAACATTCCACAGAATTCTAAATTCTGCAAGACATAAACTGTCTACTTCTTTGATTGAAGGCCGACCAATAGTTATTGTCAAAGGTGATACAATGATTAATCCAAATAAATATTTATGCGAAGACTGTGGTTTTCAATGGTCAAATCCAGAAAAAGAATACAAAGAATGTCCAGATTGCAAATCAACAAATATTCGTAAATTAAATGCAAATAATAAAAATAATGTATCAGATGACACCTGCAGCTGTCCTAATTGCAGTTACAGTGAAGCAAAAATTAGGGGAATACCATGCAGAACTAAAATATGTCCCAAATGCGGTTCATCACTACAAAGAAGATTATGCAATATGCAATAAGGAGATAATTTAAATGGCTGATAATTTAGAATATGTTTGTAAAGAATGCGGTTTCAATTGGATAACCTTAAATGGTGAGCACCATATCTGTCCAAAATGCCACAGCGAAACAATTGAATATATTGGTGAAGTAAAAGATTTGGATATTGATTCCATATTAAACCACAATAAAAGAATGGGTGGATGCTGCGGTTCTGCCCGTGGAAGAGGACCGTTAACCTGTGGAAAACCACATCCTGACCACCACAATCCAAATACCCCACATGACCCTAAAAAATGCTGTGGCCACAGAGTATGCTAAAACATACTCATTTTTATTTTTATTGGAGGTTAAAAAATGGCTGATATTATAATAAACAATGATAAATGTGATAATTGCGGTGACTGTGCAGATGTTTGTCCAATGGAAGTTTTAATTCTTGAAGATGAAAAATTAACCATAAATGAACCTGATGAATGTAGTTACTGTGAAAGCTGTGCGGACATCTGTCCAAATGAATGTATCACTATTGAATAAACTTTAAAACCTTTCTTTTTTTATCTATTTTTCACTAACAGCAACAAATTAACATGACTTTTTACTTTATTATGTCTTACAAATTATATATCTGATTAAAGCATTGAATTATAGATATATAGATGTGATTATATGATTTTCGATGAAGAATTGACATTGTTAAAAGAAAAAATTGCAAATGCCGAAGATATGGATGAATTAAATTATATAAGAACTACTAACCAAAAAAAATACTGGTGGACCAGCATATTTATTGCAGGTTTATTTTATGGTTTAAACGGAAAAGTAGGAAAAATGATTATAACATGGTTTGTTAGTGTTATAACTTTAGGAATCTATGCCCTATATATCATTTATAGAAGCTATAAAGATGAAACCGAATTCAATAATCAAATGGAATATTATATATTACAAAGAAGCAAAGAATTAAAAGGGAAAATCAATTCATCTGAATTAAAACTTCCTGAATCTAGTGTAAACTAAATTACTAAAAAAACTGAGACAATCCAAAATACAAAAAAATCCCAATTATAAGTGTAAAACAGCTATTGATTCATAGACACAGACAAAAATATTTTTTTTCACTTTCCTGTGTTTTTTATGAATCAGATTTTTTTATTTTAACTGTCTTTAGTATTTTCCCAATAATCTCTGTTAGTGAGATTAAATGCATTTTTCAGTTAAAAAATATCCATACACTTTTTAAATCTAAAAAAAAAGTTATGGCATTAAATTTTCATGAAAAACATATTTTATTTCTTCTTCAAATTCTTCAACGGGAATTATGGTCATGTCAAAAGTTTTACTCAAAATATAGATAGTGTTTGGGTTAATTACATCAGTTAAAACCAAAAATGAATGATTTTTATCCAAATTTAACATATTTGCCACATGAGAATATTTGTTGATATAATGCTGATAATTTCCGGTTTTTCCTTCAACCCAGTATATTTCACCATTTATTAAAAAAACAACATCTAATTCAAAATCATTTCCATTTGGAAGAATAATCTGAGGATTAATTAAATATGTATATTCAATAGCTACAGGTAATGATTTTAATGAATCCTGTATTGTTTTTCGAATAAAGACCTCCAGCCAGTGCCCGGTAAGAAAATTAATTGCAATCGGAATTTTATTTGGTGTTGCATGAATAAAATATCTTGGTGACTTATCGTATTTGTATTCTGATAAAAATGCTATATCGTAAAGAGTGGTGCATAGCTGGCATGAAGCTGAAATTTCGCTTTGTGTTGAGTTCTTTAAATCTAAATGAAATCCATTAGGTTTATTTAAATGACGTTTGATAGTTTCATAAACTTTTCTGATATCTTTGTACCGATTTCCCATAAAATATGCGATGTTGTCAAGTGAAGTGTTTTCCTGAAAAGAATCAACGTACGTTTTAACAGTGATGTTTTTCTCCTGCAGTTTATCAATCAATATACTGACATCAATTTCTTTGATGCTGCAACCAGAGTCCATATCTGCGTTTTCATGGTTATCTTCACTAGATTCAACAGCCACATCAACTTTATCATTAACTTCATTATTTTCATTCTTTTCTAATGAATCAGCAATTCTTTCTAAAGATGATGCAATGTTTTTTAATAACAAAAATTCTTCTTCATTCATACAATCAATATATAATTTTATTAATTAATATTAATATTATTAACTAATTTCCATGCTGAATATTTTTTGCAGACATAATTTCAAATTAACAACAATTAAATTCTTATTTTCAAGGATAGTACATCTACACCACCACAAATTTGACAGGATAACAAATTAATCCAACAAAAATCATCATAAAAAAAATAATTAATATTGTATACAATTTGTGTTTTTAGATGGGAAAAAACATTTATTCATTTTTAAAATCAGTGAAAATTAGAAAAAAAGTACAAAAATAAAACAATATAATAAAAAAGAAGATAGCAATTAAAAAATTACTATCTAAAACAGATACTTAATTAACAAATCTATTTGATAGCTAATTTAATATCTTCTGCTTTAACAGTTTTTCTACCTGCGTGACGTGCAAATCCAACAGCTTTTTGAGCGATTTCGTTTCCACATTCTTCGATAGCTTCGGTTAAAGCGATTTTTGCGTCATCACTGACTCTTTGAGCACCAGCGTTTTTTAATATCCTGCCTACAGGAGCAATTGGTAATTCCATAATTAACACCTCATTTTTTTATATAGATAGTTTAAACTTTCCCATATATAAATATATTGGTATATTTTCCTTAAATTTACAAAATTTCAATATAATAAAGTGAACTATCCTATCTTTAAGGTGCTACTTACTGAAAAGTAAAATGTTTTTCAAAGAGTAATCAAAATAAAAAATCAGATAAAAATATGAAAATATAAAGTATTTATAAAAAAATTAAAAATAAAAAAAGAGAAAAAAGATTTAAATAGCTATAAATCTATTTATTCATTAAAATTTTTCTTAAAGTGTCAATATCTGCATCTACCTGTTTTGGTTTGGTACATGCATCAATTGCAGTATTCGGATCTTTAAGTAAGTGGCCAGTAACAACACAAGTTACTGTTTCTCCCTTATCTACAACACCTTCATCACATAATTTTTTAAGACCTGCAATTGAAGCTGCAGAAGCAGGTTCAACACCAATTCCCTCTTTTCTAGCTAATAATTTTTGAGCATCCAATATTTCTTCATCACTGACAGTTTCAGAATATCCGTCAGATTCATAAATAGCTCTCAAAGCTTTAATATCACTTACAGGAGCACCTATACGAATTGCAGTAGCTATTGTTTCCGGATTTTCTACTGGAACAACCCTATCAGCATGTTTTTTAAATGCATTTGTAACTGGACATGCACCTTCAGCTTGAATTCCAGTCATCATAGGTACACTATCTACAAAACCTGCTTCGTAAAACTCTTTAACACCTTTCCAGATAGCTGAAATATTTCCTGCATTTCCAACAGGTAAAATAATTCTGTCTGGAGATTGCCAACCTAAATCCCTTAATATTTCATATCCGATTGTTTTTTGACCTTCAAGTCTGTAAGGGTTAATTGAATTTAACAAGTAAAGATGTTTTTCTAATGCAAGAGCAGTCATAGCTTCAAGTGCTTCATCAAAGTTTCCGTTAATAGACATTACTTCAGCACCATGGAACATAGCCTGTGCTAATTTTCCTAAAGCTACTTTTCCAGAAGGTAAAAATACAATACAACGTAAACCTGCTCTAGCTGCATATGCTGCAAGAGATGCTGAAGTATTTCCAGTTGAAGCACATCCGACAGTGTGAACTCCCAATTCCATAGCTTTAGTCATACCAACAGTCATTCCCCTGTCTTTAAAACTTCCTGTCGGATTTGATCCTTCAACTTTAACATATAAATTGATACCTAATTCATCACCTAATTTGTCACATTTGCAAAATGGAGTTCCTCCTTCGTTAAGGGAAACTATTTTAGATTCATCAACAGGTATACATTCTTTAAATTTCCATAAAGTATCTTTTCTGCCGTCAAAGATATCTTTAGAAACATCAAAATCACTAACAAGTTCGAGAACAGATCCACATTTTTCACAAGTGTAAATTATCTCATCATTATCATATTCTTCTCCGCATGAAACACATCTAATCATAAAAAATCACTACATATTATTTTAATAATCATCAATATAAAAATTTAACCAAAAATTGAAAGAATAAAATTTGCAATTGGTACAGTTAAATAAACTTCAATAACACCAGCTATTGCCATTAAAATAACCGCAGCACCAAGTAAAATCAATGACTGTTTTAATTTGTCATAATTTTTCTCCAGTGAGTATACTAATTTATCCTTAAATGTTAAATTATAAAATTTATCTTCCAATCTGATATAATCAAAATCAGGCTTTGCTATATTATACATCAGTCTGAATAAAAAATGGAACAGTACAAAGCCGGAAGCAGTAGCTATTATACATGAGGAAAATTCAAAAATCCCATGAGGTATAATGTATAACAAAACCTTAAAAAGATTTTGAGAATCAGCTATATAATAACCTACAAAAAAACCGTTGTATGCAAGAATAACTCCTGAAAAACAGAAGAATATTCCCAATAAAAACATTCTGAAAACAATTAAAATGTTATTTGTAAAAATTGTTTGAAATGTTAAAGTTATAACACCAGTTTTTACATCTTCAGTTAACTTATCTACAACCGGATCAAATATGCTCTGCAAATAAGGGTGCAATATATAACCTGCAATTAAAGTACCTAGTAAAAGGATAACTGAAATATAAATAGCTGTCTTATTTTCTAAAAAAGCTAATTTAATTTCATTTCTAATATTTAACATTATATCAGATTATTAGCTATTTCACGAGCTTCATCCTGTCTGTCATGAATTTCGTCAAACATTTCAACCATTAATTCGCTGGCTTTTGCTTTACAGTCTCCACAGCGTAAAGATCCGTCTAAACAGTCATGGCGTATTTTTTCAAGTTCCTTATCATCATCTATTAAATGATATACAAACATTTCATAAATTACGCAGTTATCTACCTGACCGCCTAATTCCTGCTGTTCTTTTAAGCTTTCCCTACCACCGGTTTTAGCTGTTTTAACTTTTTTAGCTGCAGTTTTACTGTCCTCATTTAAATAAATTGCTGTAGAAGGTTTGCTGCTGCTCATTTTATCTCCACTTAAACCAGTCAGGAACCTGTGATAAGTGGAAGACGGAGGCAAAAATCCATATTCATCATTAAGTTTATGGGCAATATCCCTTGTTAATCTTATATGGGGGTCCTGATCTACCCCAACAGGAACTACAACCCTTTTAGGACCTCCAAATTCTTCAAGTTGCGGAAGTAAAATATCCGCTACCTGAACAAGAGGTGCCTGAATATGAGCAATATTTGTTGACTGGTTGAATCCATAAATAGCTTTTAATTCATTGAAATTAGTTTTTTTAGAAGCTTTAAAAGCTAAATCTCTAAGAGTATCGTTTTTAGATTGAAGATAAACATTAACATTATCTTCTTCCAAATTCAGACCTAATGCAATATAATTAGTTAAATATTCATTGACAGCTATGTCTCTTGCCTTTTCAAAACTCATGTCTCTGGCTGCATATGATTCCAAATCAGCTATTAAAATAGACAACATTGCACCTTTGTCCTGATACCATTTTAATTGATCAACAACCATTTTATGGCCAATATGCATTTGTCCACTTGGCATCATTCCGCCAACAACTGCAAAGTCTTCCTTTTTATTAATTAAATTATTGACCTTATCAAAGTCCCTATGTCCAAAAATTACTCCTCTTTTCATTAATCTGTGAGGATTTTCTACATCATTAATTAAGTCTGAAAATTTTTGAATTCCAAATTGATTAACTAACTTATCATAATCTACACTTGATGATGCCCATGGATCTATCAAATAAATCACCTTACTTACAATAACTACATTAAATTAAATATATAATTAAAAATTATAATGGTAAATCTAATTACCTATAAAAATATAAATCATTTCTTTAATTAAAACTTATGGTCTTGTCCATTCAACATTATAGTATGTAATATCCAAATCATCATCTACAATAGCTAAAAGAAGTTTCTTATTAACACCATGAGAAACTCTAACATAACTTGAGAAATCCAGTGCATTAATCTCATAAGTTTCATAAATAATTTTAACCAAATAGTCAGAATGCCCTTTTCCGGGACCTCCTCCCCTATTATACAAACGGAAATCTGAACCATATTTAAATCCGGTTTTAATAACATAACCCCGGTCTTTTAAATCACGAAAAACAATGTATTTTCCATAAATCTCCTTATTTTTCAAAAGGTCAATAAAATAATCTAAACTACATTTAATTTCATCTTCATAAACATCTAAACGACCTTTTTCAAGTAAATAACAAGCTTCAATTAAAGAAAGATTCAAAGTATCTGCTTCAATTTTACCAAATAGACTTTTTTCATGTAAAGCTATCGGTCTTTTACTACCTTCTTCAATTTTTATAGATACAATATCATTAGATAAATTTCCGCGCATTAAAACACCATCAAAAGAAAAAAATTATATTTAATGGAGTTATTTATGGTTACGATATTATATATATCTTTAGAACATGATACTTTTTTATAATATACTCTAAAATGCTCTTTCTTTAATTATAATATATAAGAGGATTTAATATATAAATTCTTTTATTGTATTTGTGCAGTTACTTCCACATAATCAATCCTAAACTCACTTTTATTATATGATGAGGTCGTATTTAAACTGCTTCTTTGTGGGATTACAAGTATTGCAAGATTATCTGACGCCACAATATCACGATTATCCCCAGTAAACCCGTCCCATGAAACAGTTAATGGAACATAAGTATTCTTATTCGAAGAATTGAACACTCCACTGATAATTTCTTCTTTATAAACTATATTATTAACCACATCTTTTATTTGAAGTTTCGGATATGGCATTGAACCACCAGTTATTCCCCCGAATTCCCCACACCATACTTTTGCTGTTAAAACACACTTTGTAGATGGCTTGGGTAATCCGAAACCATTAAAATAGATTTGAGCAGGAGTAACATGAGAACCATAACCAGAACCATTATGTATACACCGTACTGCATTATTCGCATCTGGAGTCTCTTCTTTATTTTGCACTCTTCCAATACTTAATGAATCTTTTACATATTCTTTATTTGCTCCACTTAACCCTGCAGCAGTCATATAAAACGGTACTTTAGTTAAAGTTATTACTGGGTCAGCTAAATCATTTACAGTGATGCTTTTTGTGAATGATGGGTTGCTGAACACATGAGATGTACTGCTTCCAAAACTACAAGTATATGTTTTATTTGTATCTACTGTAGTGTATGCTTCTCCATTCTCATTAGTGTATAATATTCCACCATCGAATACTAATTCAATGTTGGGGAGAGTATTTCCATTACTATTTTTTACAATAATTGTAATTTGTCTACCACTACGATTTATGGTTATGTTTCCAGTGGTTTTAACTACTGAATTACTCCCATATCTTATATTGTCACTTGGAGCATAAAGTGTATCCCCATTAAAAACTCCTCCAAGACTTAATCCAGTTTGTGGGTTGATTCTTAACTGTAATTTAGCAACACCATTAGTATCAGTTTTTCTTTGATAATATATTCCAAATAATTCAAAAGTAAGATTCACATTACTGACTGGATTATTGTCCTTGTCTTTTAATGTCATGCTGAAATAATCACCATAATCATATGCTTTACCAGTAGGAACGATTAATGTGGTTGGTATTCTTGGAATAATCGGGTATATGAAAGTTCCATAAGTGTTACTGTAACCATTGGATTCTGTCCCTAATTTGGTTACTCTTCCTTCACTTGTTAATCTTAACCTACCATTACTGGAACCGTCTGCATTGTTTAAATCATTTATGAAAACACTTGTTGCGGGACAATATTTCGGGTCTAATTTTTTATTATCGGGTAATAAGTTGAAGTATGCTGTGTTTTGAGAATCCTGCCCATAATTCGCAGTTCCTTTACTGAAATTATAAACATCAATAATCATAAGATTGCCTAATGGGTAGATTCTTAACATATTCTTTGATTTGTCATTGTCATCACGATAAATGTATTTTACTGGTATTTCTGAAGGTAAGAAGCTTGATGGGTTTTTTCCTTCTAATGTGCTTGCATCAACATTAGTCTGTTCAATTACTTCTGTAATTTCTGCAGTGGTGGGTTTTTTACCATCTTCTCCTTTAATCAAAGCCCATTTATACCTACCAGCTTCTTGGGGGTCTGATTGTTGGTTGTCATAACAAGTTCCAATATATTTCCTACCGTCACATTTTCCAGTTGTGAATCTGGTTGCTCCTTTATCATCATCTGCATAGGCAAAATGCACAAAACCTTCGGGAGCAGGAGTACCATCTTGTGGGTCGTATATTGTGAATGGTTTGTAATCATCAACACTTGTGGGAGCAGTATTATTGTATGTCCATGCCAATCCTTGATAATCATAACCTTCTGTTTCTACATCTACTAATTCACTCATACTGGTGGGGTTTGCAGTTTTTGAGTATTTAATATATAATTGAGGAGTTTTACCATCAGCACCATCGGTTCCATCTTCTCCTTTAATTACTTTAGCCCAGTTAAACTGTTTTGTAACAGTAACATTATCAACAACAAAATCTAAACTGATAATACTTCCTTTTAAACCACGAAGAGTACTATCTTTAGTTGCAGTTATGGTTATCTGACCATTATCAGTAGCAGAACATTGCTTATCTAATTTATAAGAAAAACCTAATTGTGTGAAAGGATTGGAAGATGGGGGAGTATAATTACATGGATACAAAGCAGTTCCTTTATAGCAATAAAAAGGAATAGTAAAAGAAATAGTATCTTGAACTTTCCCATTACTTGCACATGGTATTAATTGTGATTCATTCCCCAAAAATATTGTTATGGGGCTTGATCCATTGGTTCCATCTTCCCCATCTTTGAGTACTGGTACTGATTGACTATCTAATAATTTGTTTTCCTCATCATATAATTCACACTTGTAGAATTTAATTGTTTTATCTGAAATGTTTATTGTAGTATTTGAATCGGTTGATGTTTTTATTAATTTGTAAGCTGTTCCATCTACACTTGAATATATTTTTAATATGCCTTTGTATGTTGTGATTTTTCCTTTACTGTCTTTATAACTGTAAAAAGTAATACTTGATGGGGAAAACTTATCACTTTTATAAAAGACAGATGGAGTACTGCATTCAATAAAATAAGAATCAGTAAAATCCTTTTCAAACACATTTACTTTTCTTTGCAACCTATCCACATCATGTCTTAAATCATAACTTCCTTGATTAGTCATATTTTATCTCTCCCACTGGTACACTTCTTTATTAGTGACGGAAGTAGCAGAACCACTAAATAAAGTAGATTCTTGTTTAGCAGATTCTCTTAACTCTCTTAACAATTTCTGTAACTGGAATTCTTGAGCCATCTCTCCCAAACCCAATTCTGTTCTAATTCTTGGTATTTGCCCATTATTATATGATATTTTAATTGATTGAACTCTTTTAACAGTGTTTAATTTCTGTGCATCTGCTTTAACCTGCACTAAATCATTTATATCTAAATCCGGACTTCCAACAACACTTATAGTGTAAGTGTAAGTTGGTTTCCAGTTAAACTTATCATTTTTAACTCTACTATAAAAATATGCTTCTTTATCGGATAATGTTTCTGAAGTAGTTTGTAAACTTGTTTGCTCACCATACTTTAAAATACTGCCACTTACTTTACTATTAACATACCTATAGAAAGCAGAGTCTTTTGCTTGAGATTTAAACACATAAATACTATTATTAAACAAAGTAGAAACTGGAGTGTAATTTATACTACTCCACGATAAAATATTATTATTATCCCCTTCTTCAGCAACAAATTTAGCTTTGGTTTGATTGTCAACTAAAAAATTAATCACATCATTTTTACGATGTTGACTGTACTCCATATTTATCAAATAACCACTTGATTTAATCAATGACTCTATTTCTGTGTTTAAACTTTTACCACAACTGGATAAATCCGTTGGGTTGATTAAAGTACCATTATTAAAACCACAAGCATAAATATCTAATTTACATGAAGCATTATCAATAGTTCCATTATCCATTTGATAATATGGTGCATTTATTCCTGCTTCTGTTGTTGCTAAACTTTTTAATTTAATTGCTCTTAAATATATTTTCAAACCATTGGCATAAGCATCAGTGTAACCTTTACTATAAGCATCTTCTTTAATATATTGATTACAATTAATAGTAGCTTGTTTAATACTATTGTTTAAAGTAATTGGGTCAAATCCTTTATCATTATTCCCATATGCTGATGGATTGTTACTTTTCTGACTGAAATCAAGTACAAGATAACTCTCAAATGACTCATTTCTTTCATTCACTACTTTATAATCAATTTGGAAAAAACCTTTGAAAATATTATCTTTATCATACCCATTCACAATTTTAGTAACATTCCCCGTACTTCCATCTGCACTTAAACCATCAGACACAATTATTTCCACCAAATCCCTTTTATTTTGAATTGGTGGGAATCTTCTATCATATCCGGCATATGATGGGTCTACCCAATTCCCATTTTGCCATATTTGAACAGTACGATGAGTTCCACTTCCTGCAGAAGCACTATAATATTTTATTGCTCTTACACGATAACCTGCTTTTATAAACTCAATGAATAAATAAGCAGTCATACCAAAACAGTCACATTGATGTACTCTTTCAACATAATCATGAGCCCATTGATTTTTCTCTAAACTTCTTGCATCATCAATACTAATACTTGAAGCATTTCCACCATAACTAAATCCTCTTGCTTTACTCATTACTTCATCAACACTTAAAGTAGGAGTGTTAGTTGTTGCAGAAGCAGTAGTACTACTTGCTCCATCTGCCGGTGTTAATTTAACTCTTTTACATTTACCATGACCCCATTTATCTCCACCACAGTAACCACAGTAATCAGCATCACAACCTCCTTTCTTCATACTGCAAGTAATCTCACCATCAACCACTCCTTTAGGGTTGTCAACTAATGTTCCGGATTTACCACAATTAGGGCAGTAATTTTTCCATGTTTTAGTATATCTTTTATATTGTGTTCCATAACAACAACTACAGGTCGGATAATGATTTACTGTGATTGTTTGAGATGTTGTAACACTATCACTTGATGCTCCAGTTCCAGAATCTGTACTTGAAGCTACTTCAGTTTCACTTTTGGGGTCACCTAAACCATATGTGACAAAGAAATTCGGGTAATCAGTAATTTCCACCGGATCACTAACAAAATCATGATAATCATATAAATTAACCACTTGTATTTTTTCACTTGTACAATTATTTCTGACTGTGATGAAATTCTTATTAGTGTTTAATGTCACATCACTACTTTTAACATCTTTAATATTTCCATCTTCACCATAAGTACAGGTTACTGCATTTGCATATGATTCTCCACCTACAAGGTAGTTTTCGTTGATGTTGTTTTTTAATGTGACTTCAAATAAATCACATAAGTATTTAAGAGCAGAACCGTATCGCGGGAAATCTTTATAATCTTCTCCAAGATAATCTTCATGATTAGTTGTTCCCCCAAGGAGGAACATTTCATTTAAAACATATTTGTTTTGCCCATCTATTAATCTGTCTGCTCCAGTAATAGTTAATTTGGTTCGGTCATTGTCCGGTAAAATACTGGAAACATATCCTCCGAAGATTTGTTTAATGTTACCATCTTCATCTTTAGTATAGATGTTCATTTCATCATGATAATCAATATAGAAACCACTACTTGAGTCTTTACATTCAAAATCATCATCATATCCTACTGTACAGGTTACTTCAGATGGTTTGGTTTCATTAGTTTTTGATACTGTTGCACTTGTAAACATTAAATTAGTTCCTGCAGAATCAATGTTATCTCCAGTGTACATTTGTATTTCTCTAACTATTGCTCCAAGGAAAATAGTGTTTACTGGCATACGAACAGTTATATCATACAATCCTTCTTCTAAATCATAGAATAATGTTTGTCTTTTTAATATGTCAACTTCCCCATCAAATACTATGGTTTCATCTTTTATTTGAACTCCATCTTTATAAATTCTGATAAAACCAGTCATGTCACGGTCATCTTTGTTTAAATATGTAATGTCCATACGGTACTGGTTGTTTTCCGGAGCCGTGTAATGGTAATTGATGTTGAACCTACCTTGTTTATCTGTAGACTCATAACCTACCCATGCATACTGGGTTATTTTACTTGCATTGTCTGTAGTGATGTTGTTTTGATATGTACTGTATAATTCGGTGTTTATATGGTTGTAACTGAATATTTCCAATTTAATATACTCGTCCATAGGTCTGATTACACTTTTCTTATGTGCAGAGTAATCCCTTTTAATATGTTTTTTAACCATACATTTTCACCTTAATATTTCAATTACTTGCTCGTTCATATTCATATATTCCAAGCTTAAATTCTCTGAAGAATCTATTTTATCCTCATTTAACAAATGTGGTGCTAATATGGTGCATTTGCTTTTGTTTAATTTTTTAGTTGTGAAATTATCATAATTCGGTCTGATCACTTCAAGAAAACTATCATTGTTTTTAGTGTATAAGTTAACATAGAAATTATTTATAAAATAGATGCTTGTTTCATCTAATGACTCGTTAGGTTGATGGTATTTAGTGTAATCCCCCTCATTTAACATTAAATTGTTAAAATAGATTGGGTAGTCACTTGTTATTCCTATTACTTCTAATTTTATTTGGATATATGATGTGTTGTGTAATTCTTCTTCAGTTAAATTGTATGTGGTTGTGTATTCTTGATATGTGTTTGCTACAACCCATTGTTTGCCTTTGTATGTGGTTACTTCTTGTTTTTTCATATTGTATGTTTTAAGTATTGGTTTTACAATGCAAACTCCAACACTTCTCATTTTTCCAATTGTGAGTGTTAATCTTGTTGTGTTGAAGTTTTTTGTTAATTCTTTTTTTGGTAAAGTGATAATATACTTTGTACTCATAATAGTATATCCTCCCATTTAATTTAAAATAAGTGAGATTAAAATAATAAGTTTGATTGTAAGTATGTGTTTAATTAAATAGTATTTTAATTAAATGATAGATGAGAGTATATCACACATAAAACATACTCTCTTATCTACATTAATTTATTGGTATAAATCAGAGAATATCCAAGGTGGATTATATGCTAAAACAGTACCATTCATACACCAGTTAGATTTAACTCCATTGCCTTTTAAAACAGAAGCTGGGTCACGATAAATCCATGCGTTATCAGTATGTTTAGGATGTTTGAGTCTGACTCTAACATGACCTGTGCCGGATTTGCATTTAACATGAATAAATTGTACATCATACCCTAATCCTTTTCCTACTCTATATGTTAATTGTGAGCTATCTGTACAGTTAGCTCCTTTACGGTTTTTGATTCTATTGATGGTTGTATCAGTATTATATATACTATTAAAGTAATATGAATACCCTCTTCCTTGTATTTTACTTAAAAACTCATCTATAGTATTGAATTTCCCAAAAGCATTATAACATTTCTGCAAAGTAACATCAGTAGTATTACTGGTAGTACCATTACCATGAGAGTCATTAACATACACTATAGCAGGACTTCTACCATATAACACTTCATAAGCACTAACACGATTATTCATTGAAACAATAGTATTAGTATAATATTTTACCCCATCTCTCCCAGTCACATAATTCGGTAAAAAACTTAAATCCTTATTATCAAATATTGCACATTCTACAAACTCTGATATTAAACCGTCTGCTTGCACATTGTCCTTTCTTTCTTTAATGGTTTTTATGATAGTGCCGTAGTCTGCTACTCTGTTAAAGTAGTTGTAGATTTGTCTTGTGTTGAATTTTTTATTGTTTTTCACTAACCACCATGCTATTTTATTGTTGTTGATGGTGTAGTCGGTGAATGGTATGTTGTCTTTACTCATTTTTCATCACTTCCTTTTAGTAAGCATTTGTTGTTACGGTAGTAGCAACATTTTTCTACTTCTTCGTTTTTGTCATGTTTACATTCTTGATCGCATTTTAATTTATTCATATTTTTTTCATCTCTTTCTATTTTTTTTATTTAAAGTGTTCGTATGTTTATTATTCAAACATACTCCACCTTGAGGATTGTGTTAAATATGGTTTTAAAGATTCTGACACTTGGATTAATCCAAGTGGATACAGTAGTACGAATAATACAAGTAATGGAGTATTCTCAAGCACCAGTAACAGTAATAAAGGAGATAGTATACTTCAATTAGACATTACTGGGGATTTCATAATCACATATGAAACACAATGGCAAACAAGTACACGATGTGGTGTTGGAGCAAAAGGCATTACTCGTACACAACATTTCGATAGTGGAACAGATAGTAACTTTAGAACTCAAAAATACATTTATTGGAACGGTACTAAAGAAACAGAAACACATTACAGTGAAACTACTGAAACTGGATACTGCCAATGTAAAATCATCAAACAAAATGGGCATTTAAAAGGTTACATGCACGACACATTAGTTTGCGATTTAAATTATGCTTGGATTAGTCAATGCAGTGCTTGGAATCTCCATACTACAATATGGGGTAGTGGCAGGACTATTAATATTAAGAATTTGAAGATTAAACCTTATTCAGAATAATAAGGTTTGATTTTAAGGTTTTTAACCTTCTGAATCCTATTTTTGTTCGTGTAAAAACAGAAATATTGAGTATCACAACTTTTACCTTGATATTTGCTTAATATTAACTCCCCATTTTGGTACAATTTGACATTATTAGGTTCTACAATGAACTTCAAGTGGTCATTAGGATTAATGCTTCGTGTTATGTTTGCTTCAGTTTTACTTGAGCTTGTACTTGAAGGATAAGTCTGTATCAGGAATTTGTTTGCTCCACTATCCCAATGACTCCCATACCAGAAAGTATCTCCAGAATACTGGTTGTCAGGATATAATTCCAAACCCATTTTTTGGTTTCCTCCACCTGTTATCCAGTCAAATTCTATACTGTATGGTGGAGTGAAGTATTTGCTTGGTAATCTATATTGTTGTTCGGAATTACTGTTTGTACTAAATTTAGTACCTTCCGAATCAATATCTACGATAATGTCGCTTGTTCTAACCCATCTGTCTGATTCACTGGTCATAGTGTCATAGAATAAACAATCCTCCACCGTTAGTATATTAGAATAATAAACATTCGTTCCATTTAAATATTTGACTTTCACATTCACATCACCCACACCAGTACAATTATAATTAAATACTGCATTACCTGAATTATCAGTAGTGACACTATTTGCTATTTCTGCATCATTCAATAATACAGTTAAAGCAGTATTCTTAAGATTAGATGATAAGGTGATTGGTAAATCATCACCAACCTCGCCAATCAAAGTAGATGCACTAATGCTGATTTGTGGTGATTCAGCTGGAACAACCGTCCATTTTACAGTAACACTCGCACCATTATACAAATTATCCCCATCAAACTTAAACACTCTTGTAGCCACACCAATGGTTGGATTAACATAATTAAACATTACTCTACCATCATCATTAGTAGTTTTACTCCAATCCCCGCAATAAACGGTTTTATTAGCTAATGGGTTGTTCTGACTGTCCTTCAAATATAATGTGCATAATACATTCTCACCAATAGTAACAGAAGATTTATCCACAGAAACAGTTAAAACAGTGTCCTTTTTCCTTGCAGTAATAGAAATAATCACATCAGATGGTTTACTATATTTACCCCAATCTAACTCGGGAGTTAAAACCCAACCACTCGTTCCAGCAACACTCTCCACATTTGTGAAACTCCAAGCACCACCACTATCAGTAGTTGCTTTAACCACACCAGCACCATCAATAATTTTAACATTACTTAAAGGAGAACCAGAACTTGTTTTCAAAGTACCAGATATAGTGACTGTTTCACCAACATAAACATTCGTACTACTTGCACTACCAGAGAAACTAACCCCAATCTTATCAATAATAACACTAACAGAAGCAGTATTACCTTGATAATTAGAATCCCCACTATAAACTGCAGTAACTGGGAACTTACCATATTTATTGAATTTATATGAGAATGTTTCCCCCACATTTTTAGTGTAACTCGCACCATCAACAGTATAAGTAATTGTACCAGTAACATCAGATGGTAAGGAAGCTGTGAAAGACACAGTATCCCCCACAACACCACTGTTTTTACTTGCAGTTAAAGTAAATGCTGGTGTTGGTAAAGGACTGTAACTAACTTCATCGGATTGTGATTTTAAACAATCACTATTACCCATGAACTTCGCAACAAAAACTCCAGTATTAGTTTCAGACTGCAACAATAAAGTAGCAGTTTTACTCACATACTGCTCACCAACTTCAACACCATCACGATAAAACTTAACAAAACCTTTACCAATAAGATTACCTACAACAGCAGTTAAAGTAAAAACACCATCAACCCAATCCACACTCAAAGAAGTAACTGTTTTATGAGAATAACTATCCACTTCCCTAACATAAAACACTTTTTCCTTTAATTCTTTATCATATTTTGTTCCAACAACAACCATTTTTAATCCACCACAATCAACTCAAAATTCTTAACCAATGGTTGATAAGAATTACTTCCCGCAAAACTAACTTGAAAATCATAAGTATTACTCAACAAGTTAATATTCAACCTTGCTTTACCATTACTATCTGTAACTCTTGTATAAGACACTCCATTAACAGTTAAAGTCACAACAACACCTTTAATAGGTTTATTAGCAGTATCAGTTAAATTACACATCACATAAGTACCTTTTTTAACAGTAGTTTCAGAAATACTCACATTATTACTATTAACAACACTTACTTGACTCCAACCTTTTTTAACACTACAAGGTTTACTTGCTTTCGCATTAATCACATCAACATCAGACACATCATAATCATCAGGATCAACATCAGCTAATTTCTCACAGAAACTCGCTTCAATAACATACTCCCCAACTAACAAATGATTATCTAAACTTGCAACACTATTATTATCTGTGGCAACTGGATAATCCAAACCATTAGCAGTAATATTAACCACTTTACCACTTGAAACTGGTTTTCCACCCATAGTTAAAAGGAAATCCCAACTACCTTGATTATAATATAAATAATCTCCAAATAACGGGGTTAAATTATAAGTATCATCAAACACTTCAATAGTTACTTTAGATGACAATGCATAATCATAACCATCAACTTCAGTCCAAATTGCTTGAACAGTATGCTCTCCAACTTCATCAAAAGTATATTCAATATAATTAAGAGGTTCACTTCCAGGATTATATGCTGCAGTATCCATGTATAAAGTAGCTGGAATCATTTCCCCATCTACAATAAAGCAAACTTCTTCAAAATCAAGATTACCACTCCATACTTTAAACCTACAAGGTTGACTTATACCTAATTTAGAAACTTCAACATCATTAGTATTTAATAATTTAAGACTTAAATCAGTTAAAGATGGGGTGAACTCTTCAGTATCAACACCTATACAATCAGACCGTAATAATCTTTTACTACTTACACAAACTGGGAATAAATTACTATTATCCACTAACTCATAATTATGTGGATATTCACTTGCAGAATCCCCAACTCTTTCAGCATAAACTCTCAAGAAATCATCTAAGAAATTAATATCCTCTGTTGGGTGTGCTACTCTAACAAAAGGTCTTCCTCTCCACACGGTTAAAACAATATCTGAAATTTGGAACTCTATTTTATCATCTGTGAAACTGTTAATGTTCATATCATCATATTTCGTTAATTGTAAAGTATTAGTTAAAATATACTGTTTGCTTAAACGGTCGTACTTATACAATGTGAGTTTACCGTTTAAACGATTAACTCCCACACGAATTAACCCATTAGTAATATAAACTACAGTATGGCTGTTATCCAAGTTAATTAACTGTGTACCTTCTCTACTTTCCAAACTAACTCCAGTATGATACTGGTAATATGGTGAGAGATTGTAACTGCATTCAGTTCCATCATCACTTAAATAAAATATAGTTCCATCTTCAGACTCTCTTGTATAAACAATCTCTTTATTAGGTACTGGAAAAGGACTTACAAGCAAGTTCTGATAATATGGATTGTACTCATTACTTATAACTAACTCATCTAACTGATAATTAAAGTAATGGATAATTGGAGTTGCATCAAGGTCTTGATTATTGTTTTTTAACTCTACTTCAAAATAATAATCCCCATTCTCAAGTGAAATATCTTCCAATACTAATTCTTTCCCTGAAAAACCAGTGTCCACAACAGTTAATTTATCATTTATTATTTTAAACTGTAAATCAGAACCAAACAAAGGAGTACCAGTATTGGATTCAGTTGTGTCATTAGCTAAATTAATTTTACGATTAATCACTACTTTATAAGCATCTTTATAAAGTAATCTTCCAATAACTCTACAACTATGCTCTTCACCATCATGAGTAAAGTCAAAATACTCATATTCAAACACAGTATTTCCAGTGAAACTGTCAATTAATCTGAACACTCTTGAAACATGGTTATCTCTTGATTCTGTATTCACAGTACTTGCCCAGTTCATATCAACTTTACATTTGATTGATAATTTATCTTGTGACCTTATTTTAAAATACTGTCCTTCATCTAACACTACAATGTTTCTTCGGTTCACATCTACTGTATCTTCATTATAACCTACTGTTCCAGTTGAACTGCAGTAAAAAGCACTGCTTAAGTCACAACCACTTTCAAAACTTGGTTTAAGCAAGTTAGGTAAGAAATAATCAGAAACACGACTTCCTTTATTAATTTTAAACCTTGTATTAATGTTATGAGTAATGTATTTTACATCAATATCACAATCATACCATAAAGGATTATTCCCCACTCTATCAGTTGTTATTTTATATATTTCAGCCCAACCACGATGATTAAGAGCATCTCCCTCAAAACATAAATGATTAGTGTTAATTGGGATTGGTTTATCCATTTCAACCATTCCTTGAATAGTAGACACATCAGCTGGAGGTAATCTCACATTTAAACTAATATCCTCATCAACAGCGCCTTTTTTACCCATGTATCTTTTATTTTTATAATAAGTATTGAGTAAAGTATCTTTGAAAGTTGATTTCGGTTTGTAATGTGTTTGTTTTAACTTAACACAACCAATATAATCAATATCCTCAAATCTTTTAACTGTTAAAGTAGGTTTTTTAACTTTGATTATGCTTTCTTCTTCTACTGTACGGCATGGTAAAATGTAAGTTCCAGTTTCTACTGTGGAAACTAATCTACCATCACCTACACAAGTGTTTTTACAGTTGAAAGAAAACACATAATCATAAGGGGCTTCCACATAATATGTATAAGAATATGTTTCTTGACTGTCTTTAGCTAATACTTCTACTGTAGCTTCACCAGTTGCAACCGGATAAAAATAAACATCAAAACTAACATCTACATATTCTCCTTTAGGAACATTAAAAGATATTAATCCATTCTGTGCATTAACTGATTTAACAGACACTTCTTTACTGCAATGGTCAAGGTTAGCAACTATTTTATAAGGTTTATCTTGATTAGGTAATAATACTTCAAAATCTGCAGAACCATCATTATTAAATGTTTTACCATCAACAGTTATTATTGACTCTGCACCTTTATGACATTCATTAGTTGAGATAATTAACTGCTCATCAGCTTCTGCTTCAATATTAGCATTCTTATTAATGTATAACCATCTATCCCATGAACCAATATTCTCCCCATGGAATTTAACTAATTTATAACCACTTGTTTTACCATAGAAAGTGAAAGTAGCATAACACACACCACTTTTACCAGAATTTAATAAAGTTAAAGTAGTATTATTACTATCCCATTCACACCTTGTACAAGACACACTACTAATATGCAATCCTTTAGGCAAATCCACTTTTAACTTATCTCCACCTTTTAAATTAGATGAAGTCATATTCTGTATCTGTATTTTAGCAGTAAAAGGCAATCCACAACTTGTATCATACCCCTCATAATTAGCTACTGCATAACTATCTACTTGAGTTGAAGTTAAAGGAAACTCTGAACCAAACACATAATAAGGTGTTTCATAATTAACAATTACCCTAACCCAATCCACATACAAATAACCAGAATTGCCCACTTGATTATCTGGGAATTGTAAAATAATACCAAACAAATCAGAATTAACATCAGATTTACTAATACCCCTACTTAACAAATCAACATCAGTTAATTTATAAGAATAAGTATTTTTATAAATACTAACTAAATTATCATTAGCTAATTTAACTGTATTAGTGAAATCAAGATTATTATGACCAATACTCCTACCATAATTAACAAAACCAGTTGGAGCAGTAACTTTAACTCCGGAAGTACAAGATAATTGAACCTCAAAAGTAATATCTTTAATATTCTGATTCTCATTTAAACCTAATTTAAATCCATACACATACAATTGCTGTGGAACTTTACCATCACCATAAGTACCAGTTGCAAAAGTATCAGTACCTTGTAAAATATTATTTAAATCAGACCATTTAGTGGACTGCACTCCACTATGACTCACCTCATCAAAAGCAGTAGCATACTTTATTACTTGACTCATGCTTCTGTCCTCACGTCCCATATCACACCATTAACTGGGAACACCACTTCATTTTTAACACGAACAGTTTTCGGCACAATACAATAAGCAATCACATAACCAGTATCAGCACTACATAAAAACAAACCTTGCAAATCAGTAAAACCATCACCTACATCAATCTGAAAACTACCTTGAGCAATACTAATATATCTATTGCCTCCAATACCATGATTATAATTAATAGCTACTAATCCATTATCCCCAATATCTAATAAAGTAACTTTATTGTTTAAAGTACCGAACTCATCAAGACAATCTTTAATATTATCCGGACAGTTGGTAGAAACCATGAAACGGAAATTCTTATTTAACCCATCCATGTCTTCCGTATCAAAATATCCTTCACGATTAATATTATCTAAAAACTCGTCCACTCTTTTAAAATTAAAAACATATTCAGTATCACTCATGCATCACACCTCACATTCTCTTTAATACTCCAACCAACAGTCCCCTTTGGGATAATTATTTTATTTGTGCATGGGAATCTATCAGAGAGAATACAGTATGCAATTACTTTTTTAGTTGTTGCATGTCTGATGAATAATGCTTTTATAAAAATATTATCATCACCGATGTTTATTGTACTGTCTTCTGGGAATGATATTGTTCTTTCCCATGATCCACTTTCTCCACCATATACTAATTTTGCACTTGCAATTTTTCCTGTGTGTATGTTGACTGTGTTTTTTAATTGTCCATTTTCTATTGCATCATCTATGTCGTGTAATTGATTTGTGCTTGATGTGTCTGCTATGATTATTTCATAGTCTGTTTTTGATGTGGTCATGGTGTCTGCACCATACCATCCTGTTTTATTCCAGTTGTCCCAGAATGTTTCGATTAATGTCATGTCAAATACAAAACTTTGTTGTACCATGTTGTTTTTCCTCCTAAAAAAAGTTGAAGAAACTACCTTAAATAGGTAGTTTCATATATATGTAAACTGGGTGTTTATGTGTGTTTTGTTAAACCCCTATAATATTCGAAGTATTCATAGCCTTAGCCATGCCCTTTTCTACTCCAGACTCTATTCTACTGTCTAAATCATCAACACCGTACACATCACCCTCAATACGAACAGAAACACTTATAGAATTGTTTGTTGTATTACCAATATCCATATTTCCAGAAGGTGAACCTGCAGATGCTGAAGGAGTCCAAGTTCTCCTCTTTTGCCAACCAGTAGTGTCCATTTTCTGACCATTAATCACAGCCCACACATGAGGAACACCATTCCAAGAACCATGAGCCATACTACCACTAAAACCACAAGTACGAGCCAAAGCCAATAAAGCATTAGTACCATCATAACAATTCACAGCACCAGTCTGCAAAGCAGCAACCCAATTACCACACTTACTACTATCCATATAAAAATCATATTGAATAGCACTAAACAATGCTTCAGCCATACGTTTGAATTCATCAAAACTAACATTAGGCTGACCATTCAAAAATCTTTTAACTTTAAAATTAGTATTAGTATCAATCCAACCCATAATCCGTGGAGATTTAGCATCCCACTCATTAGTAGTGTTTTTAATTTTACTAAAATGTTTCGGACTCCAATCTCTCCAAGTACCAAAAGCACCATCCATGAAACTTGCCAAGAACTCATTAACATTAACTTTTTGATTTGTTCCAATACAAGAACCATTAGGACACATCATCTTCAGCAAATCATTTAACTTCATTGATTCAGGTAAACCAGTTGGAGGAGTTCCTGCTCCATGTTTTCCAAAACTAGAAGTTAAACTTGGACTGCCTGCACTACCACTTGTTTTACCGAAAACACGATTAACTGCTTTCACACCACGATTATATCTCCCACGATTAGTGTATCTTGGAGTTGAATCAGGGTCACCTGCTCCCCAACTACTTGGGTTTTGCAATTTACGGTAAAAACGACCGATAGTACCACTTAACTGATTAAAATGACTTGTTGATTGTGTTTTCAACTGATTAGCACTAGCAACAATATTATCCTTCATATGCACCCAAGCATTAGTCATCTGATTAGTAACATTCTGAGTACTATTCCTCATATTATTCAAACTAGTAGTAGTTTGAGTTTGCATCTGATTATATGCTTGTTGATTCTTAGTAGTCATACCAGTCAACAAAGTCTGCTGATTAGTATTCATACCAGTATAAGCAGTAACCATACTAGTACCCATACCATTAAACACACCATCAACAACAGTACCCAAAGTACTGAAAGTATTCATAGTATTCATACTAGTATCATAATTTAACTGCTCAGCATATTGAGCATCAGACTGATACTGAGCTAAAGCATCTTGATTAGCAGAAGCATCCATACCTTGAACTTGCAACATTTGAGCAACAGCCGGATCAAGTTGAGGAATATCATAAGTTTGAGATAAAGTATCAGTTATTTTAGTCTGTAAATTATCCACTCCCGGAGTAACTCCATCAACCATGGCTTGACCTACCAAAGCAGCATTATCATAAACTGCAGTTGTAGCTCCTAAAATAGCTGTTGGTAAATCTGTTTGGAATTCTGCTTTAACTTGGTCATGGATAAAACCCGGACTGTGTCTTTGAAGTATACTGTTAATACCATTCCATATAGATTGACCTACTCTAACTGCTGCACTATATGCTTGACCAACTGCATTAGCAACTGCATTAACAACATCAGACATTTCAGAAGAAACATTACCGGCAGTGCCTTGATGACCTGACTTCTCACCTTCTTTAATATTCCTACCTACTCCTTGACCTTTATTATGAGCGACACCATAAGTACCATTAATAAAATCTAAAATACGAAGAATGTCTCCCACAATCGGTATGGAGTAGATTGCTTGTTTTAATGCTTCTCCTATTTTATCTCCTAATGTTTTACCTTTATTTGATGCTGTTTGATTTGCCCCATCAACTAAACCTAACATTTGAAGAATACTTCCAAGAATAGGTATGTTTGCCAATCCAGTTTGTATTGCTTGACTCATTGGTTGTATAATACTATTATTCACCCAATTACCTATTCCAGTCCACACATCACCAAATAAACTATTTAAGAATTGACCAATATCAATAAGTACCCCTGCAAGATATCCAAGTGGGTCACTTGCAAATTGACTCCATGCTTGTTGTAAAGGTAAAATAATGCTATTGTTTAACCAGTTCCATATGCTGGTGAATGCATCTGTATCTCCACTTCCAAGTAAAGCATCAAGCAACATTCCAATTCCAAATTCAACACCACTAATTAAATATCCTAATGGGTCACTTGCAAATTGGTTCCAAGCTTCTTGTAATGGTGAAATAATGTTGGAGTTTAACCATTCCCATATGGTGGTTAAAGCATCTATAGTTCCAGTATTTAAAAAGGCATCAAGCAACCAACTAAGACCTCCCATTACTCCTCCTCCAAGAGAACCTAATGGGTCTGCCATGAAATTATTCCAAGCTTCACTTAACGGTTGTATAATATTATTATTGAACCAGTCAGTAATTTGACCAGTAGTTCCACTTCCGAAGAGAGCGTCTATTATCCAACCACCTAAACCTCCTAATGATTGCATAAAGATTAAAGGCATTTGCCCTAAAAAACCACCTAAAAACTTAGCAAGGTTAAATTGTAAAGAAGCTAATAATCCTCCTAAATCTCCAAGCACATTAATCCAATCAATACTTGCCAATCCTTTAGCAACACTTTGACCTAAAGCACTCCAATCAATATCATTAAACGAATCCATAGCTCCTTCCAAAGAACCAGTAATTGTTTTAGATAAATCTTGACCCATCATTTTAAAAGATTTATCTAAAGGAATTCCATCAGTGAAATATGAATTTAAATCATTCCACCATAATTTAAATTCCCCAACCATTGCTTTAGCACCAGCCCACATATCACCTTGATTAAATGCTTTCCAAGCTTCACTTACTTTATAAACTTCTGCACTTTGCTCATCAAGATATTTAGTAAGAGCTTTATTATCTGCACCCATCTGTTTTAACTTATCTACATGAGCATCAATAGCTTCATTATGTTGAGATAAATACAATGCTTGTTTTTGAAGAGATTCATTAATAACACGATTTCCATATTCCACTTGCCTTGCTAAATTATTAGCTTTGTAAGCTGCTTCATCTTCACTTAAACCTAATTTTTTATATTGTTCTTGTAAAAAATTAGTGTTTTCACCTTGTATTCTCATTTCTTGTGCTTTATGTTGAGCATCATAACTTCTTGCTTTTTCAACTGCTTCTAATGAAGCAGTATAATCATCATTTGCACTTTTTGCCATTTTACTTGCATGAGTATAATATTTCTCAGCATCTGCAGATTCTCTTGCAGTTTTAGCATTCTGTTTATGTTGGTAAGCACTATTTGCCACACCTTTCCAGTAGTTCTCACGGTTTTTAGCATCTTTAATGTAGTCATCACCATTTTCAACTACATCTTGAAAACCTTCAACTGCTTGTTTAGCTCTTTGACAACTGTCATAAACTGCTCCAAATGCTGCTGCTAATGCAACTAAAGCAACAATCAACACAGCATTTATCATTAAACCAACACCAGCACCACTTGTTAAAAATGCTTTTAATGCTTGAGTTGTACTCATAGTAGAAGCTTCAACAGTACCTATATTTTTATTTAAAGTAGCTAATTTTTGAACAAAAGATAACGATTTAAAAGCAGTAGTGTCCATTACAGAACCATAACTTAACAAACTTGCTTTACCAAGATTAACTTTAGCATTAGTACCTGATAAAGAAGCCATAAGATTCTCCAAAACTTCTTTATACTGTAATGTTCCTTGTTTAGCAATATTAGTTCCATGAGCCATTAAAGTTAAAGATTGCATCACACCTCTTTGAGCCACACTTGCACGGTTCAAACCTAAAATCTTACTTGCAATTGCCTGACCAAAAGATAATTCCGCAGCAACAGCAGTATTAGTACCTGCAATCCATGCTTTTAACATAGTTGATGCAGAGTTCATAGCTATTGCTGTTTTATCAAAACCTAAAGCAACACCTAACAAACTCCTCCAAAATCCGGCAGAAGCAATCTCCGCCAAACCCATATGTCCTTTAAATGCAATTAAACCAGTAGTTAAAACAGCTAAAGCAGAAGCAATACCTAAAAACTGAGTCATACCTTGAGTGAAGAAACTGGAATTATTATACCAATTTTCCACAGCACCAAAAGCACTACTTATTAAATTAAAAGCACCAACAATCCCTGGTGTAATAATACTTGTCAAATCAGCTACGAATTCACCAAAACGATTTTTAAGAATTGCTAAAACATCACTTAAACTTGTTGCTTGTTGAGCAAAAGCATCCCAATTCCTTTGCTCTGCTACTTTATCTAATGCTCTTTGCAATGATGCAATGTCTTTAGTATCTCCACTCCAACCAAGAGCTTTTAAATCCTCTTTACCAACACCAGTTTCACGACTTAAACGAAGGAATTCTCCTTGCATAATATCTTTAACTGCAAGGTCTGCTTCTTCTGCAGAACGACCTGCACGAAGGTATTCTGATTGCAATCTTGCAACAGTTTTCATCATACCTTCCATTTGCTTACCAGTAAGGTTAAACTCAATACCTAAACCTGCAACAGTTTCACCAAGACTGTACTTATTCATTTTTTTATAAGTGCTTACAGTTTCATTTAATTTCTTGTTAAAAGAATCAACTGCGTGTTCACTCATGCCCATTGTTTTTTGATAAGCTTCCATTTGGGATTTTGCATGGATACTTTGTTGTGTACTGTCTATGAATCCTTGTACTAATTGGAATGCGAACATTGCTCCAACCATACTAGTGATTCCACGAAGACTGAATAATGTATTGGATAATGTTTTGTATCTTTCATCAGCTGCTTTTGCAGTTTGACTTGATTTACCAATACTATTATTTAAAGTATTAAAACCAGTTGCACTTGAAGATGCTGATTTACCAAGGTTTCCCACACTACTTGAAACTGTTGTTGTACTTGCACCTACATTTTTAATACTGGTGCTTGCACTATTTGCTTTTGTAGATAACCCAGTAAATGTGCTGTTTATTCTAGAACCTATTGTATTCAAAGTTGTTGCAGTTGAGTTTAAACTACTTACTGCACTACTTGCAGAACTACTTATTGAATTTAAACTTGTTGATGTTGAGTTTAAACCACTTGAAGCAGTTCTCCCTGCAGTTCCCACACTATTCAAACTACTTGTTAATCCAGTAGTACTTGATTTTACAGTATTCAAACTGGTTCCCATAGTTCTAATACTATTGGTTGTTTGATTTGATATTGAACTGGTTTGTCTTTGTGTGTTGTTTAAATTCATTAAAGCACGAGTAAACTGACCTACACTATTTGCCATTTTACTAAAAATTTGCACTTCTGTTTCAAACTTCTTAACCACAGTCAAAGCATTACCTACTCTAGTAATGTTTGATGATAATTTAGTTAATGCTTCACTTGAAACAGAAGAGGTTGACTCAAGTTTATTTAATTCTCTACGGAATGTAGCTAAACTGTTAGCCAATTTAGAAAATGATTTATTACTATTTGCTTTAGTTTGTAATTTATCTATTGCAGAAACTGCACGGTTAATATTGTTTGTAAAATCAGTAGCATCTAATTTTAACATTGCAGTTACGGCATTTCCCATATTAGCCATACTAAACCATAACCTCCCTTAAAAAAAAGTTTAAAAAAAATACTGCCTCCACACTCCTAAATGTGGAAACAGCTTAAATAATCCTCTTCAATCTCTGTAAAAACAGTTTCTTGAGCATGGTAAATACCTTTACGGAGATAAAATTGAACTCCTTGAATTGGGTGTTGGTGTGTTTTAATAATATCGTGCTGATATTCAGCATAATTAAAACCACTCTTCTCATCATATGCGGAGTATCCGAAAGTCATTTCAGTAACTGGGAAAGTACTGCTTAAATCTGTAATGAAACTCCCAATTAATTTACCAGTTTTCAATGGAACTAATGGGGTAGTAACTTCTCTTATAGTTACTGCATATTTAGACTCCATTAACATATCCATCTGCTTAACTGCTTCTTTAGTATGTTCTAACCATTGTTTCCATGGAGTAGTATCTAATTTAAACATATTATGCGTCCTCTGTTAATTCCATCACAATATCCACCATTTCCGGACTGTCTTTATCAGAGAATTCTTTATAATTATGAGATTTCTTACCCTTGTAACTGTTTTCCTCCTCTTTCATTATCTCTTTCTCCAAATCAAGTAAATGTTGAGTTGTGAAAGTATCTAACTCCCAATATTCTTTTGGAGATAATGAAATACCTGGTATTCTTCTTACAAGTAGGAAATACTCATCTAACATAGCTTCCTCTATCATTTGAGATATAGGTTTGCTATCTTCTTTTTTATCTTGTGTTGTCTCATCCTCATTAGGATTGAAATGATGATTCAATATTGTCTTTTATAATGTTACGATAAACTGTATCCACTTCTGCTTGTTTAGCTCCACTTGCACATAAACGGTACAATTCACTTAAACGAGGTGCTATAACAAGATCTGTTGAGTCTGCTTCTTCTTCAAACTCTTCAAACTCAAATTTATCAAAAATAAGTGTTGCAAATTCTGCATAAGTATCCATTAATTTTTTATCAATGTCTTTGAAGAAATCTTTCTCATTCCTCATACTCAACTCATTATCATTGATTAACTTATGCAATTCTTTCTGCAACTGTACTTTAGATTGGTTTAAATCTAAAGATTGTCTGATTTCTTCATCAGTTGGTTCATCCAACTTTTCTAATAATTCAATATGTTTATTGATTGTTTCTATCTCATCATTTATCTCTTGAGAAGCAAATTGGAATTCCCTATTTTTATCTGTTAATGGTTCTAATTCCTCTTGTATGTTCTCAATTCTTTTTTGGAAATCTTTCACTGTTCTGTTCGGACATCTTTTGAATTTTCTTTCTTTTCCACAGAAATTTATTTTCCTTGCATTAAATGACATAATATACTTACTATCCTATAAAATTAATTAAAAAAAATATATAAAAAAAATTCACCATAGGTTTATGGTGAATTTGTTGGAGCTGCTCCAACATTAAGATTTGCTAAATCGGTACGGATTTCAGCTTCAATGAAACTATCAGTACCATTCTCTTGTATTTTACCTTCTAAAACAATTTGTTTTGCTTCATCACCTGCTTGGTCAGAGTCACCTGCAGTTAAAACAATTTCAGGTATTTTAATTGTAGTGGTGTAATATTTACCAGTTCCAGTTCCCTCTGCAGATAATATTTCTGCAGATTTCATAACAATCCAAACTGTTTTAACATCATTTTCTTCAGATACACTTGTTGCATCTTTATCATTACCCATGAATTGATATTCAAGGAATTTGGTTACTTCAGTCCATGGTACAGTAGCACTGAACTCTGCTTCACGATCGCCTAATACTTTAGTTGAAGTACCAAAATCATCACTTGAACATGGTTGAGTTTCAACATTGTTATTAACATTCAAACTCCATTCAATGAAACAAGGATATTTATATTGCTCCAAATCAGTTTCCGCAGTATAATCTCCTTGAGGTGCAATATACAAGGTTACTTCAGATGGTTTTGTGAATACTGTTCTTTTAGGGAATACTCTTGCAGGATTAGGTTGATTAAACTTTGGATAATTACTTGCAAAAGTTGCGGTGTAAGTTGGAGCTTCCTCATTACTTCCAGTTAATTCAAACTCGTTAAGTAAACAGTTTTCATATACAAATGCATCTTTAGTTGTTTTTGCAAAACCATTAAACACAGTACAGAATAATGGGTCTTGTGGATTGGTTGCATTTTGTGCGAAGATATAATCAAATACTCCGGTTGCTCCATCTACAGTTGATTTTCTCACTTTATGTGAAACTGCATCTTCAGAACCTAATAATAAATACCATATATCCTCCCAACCTTCTTTATATCTTGTTTTATCTGTCCATGATGGGGCTGCAGTTGCAGTTGCACGATATGCACTCATCTTAGTAGTTCCAGTCCCCATGTGTCCTTCATCATCTTCAAAAGTTATTTCTTTTTGATGATCAAACTCAGTTCCTCTGGTGAGTACTTTCATACCTTTAGATGAGTCATCATATCCCATTCCCCAGTAATGGTAAGTTAGTGATGGTGCTAATTCTCCCATATTATTTATTCTCCTTTTTTATTCTTTTTAGTGGTGTTTTTGTTGAAATCAAGTTTTACAAATACTCCAGAAGTATTTAATGCATTTATAAGTGTTGTATTTTCATCTGGAACTTTTATAACTTGACCTTTTTTCAAATTATCTTTTTTGCTCATTATATTATATGCTAATAATTCCAAGCAATAGGTGTTGTTTTCACCAATATATTTAAATTTCATACTCTACCTCAAAATTAACCTTTAATAAGTTTGAAAAGAATGTTTCATTCATTTGCCCTGCTTCTTTCCTTGCATTAAACATTAAAACACTTAATTTACCCGAACCAGTGTCTTTTATGTCATAAAAATCCCCTATCTTATGAGATAATTTAGCCTGATTTATTGTGCGGATTAATGCTTCTTCATAATCATATAATTCGGATTGTAATTCTCGTTTATCCAATGTTTTAGTATGCAATCTGATTTCCAAATCTCTTTTATACCTACTGCACTCTGGTTTTGATGATATGGTTGTTTTCAAACCAACACGAAATGATATTGCTGGTAAAGAAATATTTGGATTCATTTCCGATTCATCATAATACACATCAACATCATGAAAAGTTTCAGAGTCTTGTATAATGTTTCTTAAATCAATAAGAATCTGCTCCCAAACACTCATCTCAAATCACCATTTAGACTCAGTATAAGTAACTAACTCATCCATTACGAATAACTCATCATCATCAGCTATTCCCTTCATTTCTTTATAATCTGCTATTGCTTGGTCTACTTCTGCAAACAACCACTTACCATATGATTTAGCATTTTTCTGCTCATCATTCATGATTCTTGCTTCAAATTCCCACACACTCAACCAAGCATACCCTGCAGCAGCAGTATAAACATGGTCTTTTAATTCAAAAGGCAATTCTGCTTCAGTAATATGCAATCTTGAAGCAATATAATACCTACCATTCTCAATAAACCTATCTAACTTCTCAAGAGTATACATAGTATTATCATTGCGAAAAGCAATCTCATGAATAATATAATTATTCTCTTCAGGTGCAACTAAATGACAACTTCTAATCCCAGTTAAATTCCTTGAAGAATCCACCATTTGCTGGGACTTCTTCAACTTAAACACAACTTTAGTTGGAGTATTCTCTGGAATAGTTACTGGGTCTTCCACATTTAAAACAAGAACTGGACTATAACCTTGCAAGTATTCGGACAATTCAAATCGAAGGGTAGATGTTGAGAAACTCTTATCAGACTCCAATAAAACAGTAACATAATCTATCCCTGAAAAAGTTTCACGATTAGTTTCCCATAACAAATCTCCAGTATACGGAACATTATTCCCCTCATTATCTAAAAAATATTTCTCACAAGGGTAAATCCTATCAACTCCATCAAACTCAAGAAAATGCAAAACCTTGTAATATTCTTCCATTCTCAACACACTAATCCCTCCCTAAACTTCTTTAAATTCAAACTTTTCAAAATTCTTCCCATTTGAAACAATTAAATAAACTGCTTCAGGATTGCGAACAATACCCATTCCTCTAAACTCTTCAGGTTTGCCGAAAGCTTTAGTTAATTGAGTCTTGTTTATTTTAACATCTTCTTTAACAATATGTTGTTCATCAATCTGCTTTTGCAAGTCTTCTAATTGTTCATAAAGAAATTTAGGGATTGGGAATCTTCCTTTGAACAATTCCACAAACCTAAACTTCAAAGGCATTTAACTACCGCCCTCTTGTGGTTCAGATTCTTTACTAGTGTCTTGTTTAGTTTGTTGAGCAGTTTTCAACTCATCAATCTGCTTTTGCAAGTCTTCTAACTGCTCATAAACTCTTTTAGGTACTAATTTACCATGATACCATAAATCACGGTATTTAAATTTCAAACCCATAAATACCTAAACTCCAGTTTGTTTTAACATAGCAGTTGGATGTTTACTTGCAATACCCATTTCAGCCCATAACTCAATATGGTGTTTGAATGGGTAATTAGGGTCTTCCCATACATTAACATTGATTAAACCACCTTCAACAGTAGAATGGTCTGAATCAACATTTTTATAAATGGTTAATGGTTTAATGTTTTTATCAATACCGTAAACAGTTCCTTTAGGAATAACTGTTTTAACATTAGTTAATTTAGTTCCTTCAGTATTAGCTGGATTAAAAGTATCTAATGCAGAGTAGAATTTTTGAACTTCGTAGTAATTATCGGTTGGAGTGAATAAATCAGTTAAAGTATAATCCCAACCAACTTGACCTTCAAATGATTTTTTCATGTCAATAATATCTTCATTGATTTTTGAAGATGTTTTCCAAGCCCCATCATTTAAAGTAATTGGATCTGCAGCTGCGAAAGTGTCAATAGCATTGAAAATATCTAAATTAATTTTCCTCGCCATACCATAAGCTGCTCTGTCGTATGCTCTCATTACCTCATCAATGAAACCATTTTCTCTTTTCATTTTATCAGAGAATTCAATACTGTAACCAAATTGATAAGTATCTCCAATTTCTTTACTGATAGATGATACTTCAATCTTGGACATTGCACCTAATTCACTCATCTCTAATGGTTCACTCATGACTCCTTTTTGAATATCATCTTCTGCAGATTCATCATCACGATAGAACATGAATGTGGATGAACCACCTAAATCAACAACTGGGAATAAATCCTTAAAAATTAATTGCGGGTTCATTTTAGTGATAATTGCTCTTTCAATGAACTCTTTTCTTAATGCTTTTTCAGCACTTAATGTAATTATAGGCATATATCATCAAACCTCCTTATAAACCTCTGTAACCGAATAAAACCAATACTTTAGGAGCTTTCAAAGCTTCTGCAGTTTCTAATGCAATAGTAGTATTTGCAGTGGTTGCCTTATCGAATACATTATCTCCTTCATAAGCAACAGAATCTCCCATTACAATAGCTTTATTCTCTGCTTTTAACTGTACGGAATGAGCATAATCTCCCCATAACCTTACAGTTGCAACTCTTCTAGTGTAATTACCTGAAGTAGTGTCTTCTTTAGGTCTGTCACCTTTAAAAGCAGGTTCATCAATCACTTGACCAATGATTTTATCTGCTTTAGCTGCTTTTTTAACAGTCATACTGATAGTATCTAAAGCCACATAATCTCCTTTTTTAATTTCCTTGGAAAAGAAGAGTACATCATCTTTACCAAAGTCTGCAAAACCAGTTTTTACAGTTACATCTCCTTCTTCAACATCAAATTTAATATCTGTTTCATAAGGGTCGTAGTTTTGAATTTTAACCATATTCTATAACTCCTTTAAAATTTTTAATTTAATTTTAGTTTATTCAACATCGACTCCGAACAAAGCTTTATAATCTGCTTTAAATTCATCATCAGAATACTCATCATCATTATTTGATGATGGGTGTGTTCCTTCAATATCCAATCCAGTAGCTCCCACAGATGGTACTCCTTGACCAGGATTAGTTGGAACTTTATTCTCTTTCAAGAATGTTAATTGGTCATAAGTAAAAGACTCATACTTCTCTGCTAAATCCTTATTTCCACCAACAAGCTCATTAATCAACTCTTGTTTACGAGAAGCTTGTAATGAGTCATATAAATCAGCTTTCTCCTTCAAAGCATCAATTTCTTTTAATTTATTGTCAACATCAGAATAGGAATTTTTAATCTTCTCAATCTCACCATCTCTTGCTTCCAACATTTTCTGATAAGAATCTCTTTCCTTCTCTAAAACTCCCATTTTCTTAACCAAGTCTTCTTTCTCTTGCAAGACTCTTCTTAAAGCATCATCAGACATATTATCATCTCCATTCGAAGCCCCAATACTATTATATACAATTTGGCTTCTTGGTGTCTTTGTAAACCCAATCTCTGTCATAACACCATTAACTGGCTTAAAATATGAATCATACTCCAGTAAATCAAACTCAAAAACTGGACTAAAACCCATACCCTTCAACTCAAGACCCTCAGGTTCATCAGCCTTCAAACAACCATCTTCAACAACAAAATTACTTAAAACACCAAGCACATCATCAGAATGCTCACGAGTAATCTTTGCAGATGCTGTACTTGAAGCAATACTCTTTAAAAAATCAATATCATATTTAACTGGTTTATTCAAAGATTCCGGATACTTAATTTCACCGGTTTTGAAAATTGTAATCATACTATCCCAACCAATAATTTATAATCACTTGAAAACTCTTCCTTAACAGGTTTCAAAGTACATCTACCATACGGATGGTCTAACTCCCACTCATCAATAGGTCGTGGTTCAGACCTTGCTTGACTTCTGCACCAAGCACAGGTTTTAGCATCCATTTTACAAACCCAGTAAAACAATGCATCTTCACCATAAACAAATTTAGAAATTTCACGATGAGATTTCTCCTTTGCATTAACCAAACCAGTACCTACAACATCATTAATCCTTTTAATTGCTCTTCTGAAGTTCGGTTTCAAATCAAATGGTGTTTTACCTAAATTCTCCGCATAATATAATGCTTTGGCTTTTAAATCATCTCTTAACTGATTAACTAATGCTTGAAAACCAGCTAAAATAACTAATTCATTATAATTTGGTGAAATGGTGTTCTCCGGTATCTTATACGAATCTAATTCGGAAGAAAATGTTTTATCCACAGCTTGTTTAATATAATCCATTCCTTCTGTGGATAATTTGGTGTTTAACTCTTCCATATCCTTTTCAATGGTGTTGATTAAATCTTCAAGTGGTGTTTTACTATACTCCTCATAATACTCTTTTAACAATAACAAGCACATTAATATCACAAATTGCTCATCAGAATCATAAGCATCATTCGGAGCGAAATCAAGAGGTAAATAATCATCTAAATAAAACTCATCAGTCGACTGAATCTCCTGAACCATCATCTACCTCCTCATCATCATCAGATGAATCTAATTCATTCTCAACAGTATCCTCTTCAGTTTCAATACTATTATCAGTTTCCAAATAATTATTATCAAGATTATGGTCACCAGTTTGGAAATTAATCCACACACTACCCTCAGGTTTACCAATCAAAGATAATTCTCGATTAATCAAATCCCTTTCCAACCATCTTTTAAGGAACTCTTGTAAAAACTGAATAAGCAAAACATGACCATTAGATTCAGAAGTTAACTGAACCTCCGCAGTACTACGATTAGAAGACTCACTACTGAAAGTGGATTCAGGAGTAATCAAACCTTCATAAATTTGACTTTTCAAAGCTTTAATATAATCCTCAACCTTCGGAAGAACATTATCCCCAACAACATCCAACTCCATACCATAAGGAATCAACAAAACTCCTTTTTTATGGTAATCACTTAAGTCTTCAGCAACCTCCTGCTTACGAACTTTACTCATTGGTGTTTCTTTACGATGCTCATTACCAACAGTTAAAACCATAACATTAGCAGACTTATGCACAATCGCCGGCAACATACGATTCAACGATTCAATCTCATAAGCCGGATCAATCACATTCTTAACTAATGACTGACCAACACCATCAATCTCAATAAAAATCGGATTACTAATATCCTCCGCTTTAAAAGAAACTGTTTTAATATCCTTATTCTGATACAACTCCCAAAACTCTAATTTATCCCAATTCTTTGGAATCGGACTATTAACAGCAACCAACTGCATATACCCTAATAAATTAGCATTATCATCATATAACTTACGAATAAGATACTTCTCACCATCAAAAGCCAAACTCCTCAAATCAGCATGACCATTAACAGTAACTTCTTCATAAAAAGCCTCTCCATCAACAATATTCTTCCAAGCACCATCATAACACATGCCCTTCAAATTCCATATTTTATCCATGTCAAGAATATGCTGTACAGCCTCATCATCAGTACCATCAATCGTTAAAGTAGCAATAGCCTTCAAAATCAAATTATTGATAATACCATACACTACTGGGAAGTGAGCTGCTTTTCTACGATTCTTAATAGTGGGATTAACTTTAGGAGGGCAATACTCAATCCAATCCTGTGGGATTTCCCCATTCTTTGAAACAGCTACATCATCCAAACCCACATTAAACATAGAATTAGGTTCAATATTCTTAGCAGTAAACCTACCCTTAAAATTCTCTAAAAAACTAATAAAAACTCACCTCTCCCAAATCAACAGTACCATCAGACCTATACGGACTATTCGCCCCCAACATACCATAAATACAATACATCATCGCATCCATAGCATGGTCATTCAATTTAACAGGCACATCAAGAATAGTCCCATCACGATTCTTTCTCCAAGTATAAGACTGAATCTCCTTAATGGTATTCGGACATTTATCTTCATCAATATGAATTCGAGTTAACTTTGCCGTGTTTATTTTAGCCTGAACATCCTTAACAGATGGTTCAGTATACAATCCCCATTCATTCAAATTCATAATACGGTCAGGACTAGCAGCATCACCAAAACACAAATCAATATCACTAATTCCCAAACCATTACGAGCCAACATACCTTTAATCAACTCAAATAATTCTTCAGTAGTCAACTCTTTCTCATAAATCTCATCAATAATATACGGTTCATTATCATAGAAACCAATTAACAATGCAGCGGACGGCACAGCCCAACCAAAATCAATACCCAAACTATAATAATTGAAAGTTTCACGAGTATCAGTATCCCAATTCTTGAAAATAAGACTGGACAACATACCCCACTCACCAAGGCTATAACGTCGATAAGCATCATAATCAATCTCTTTCAACCTCTCATAATACTCCTTATGGTCTTCAGGCAAAAATGGATTCTCACGAAAACTAAAATGAACTATTTTACCATAATGCATATTATGAAAATACTCATAAATCCAATGGGACGGCTCACTTGGCTGAACCACTAACAAAGCCTGCCTATAAGTCACATCAGCACCAGAACCCCTCAACCTTAATTTAAGCTCCAAATAAGTATCACGGTCAATTTCCTCAGCCTGTTCAATATAAATATAATCCAAATTCAAAGAACGAACCTTTTGCAAGTCATCCAAACCACTAAAACTCATAGTGGCACCATTACTTAAAATGATAACTCCTTCAGAACGATTCTCCTCATACTCAATACCATGACTGTCAAGTAACTTCCGAATCTCCAACCAACTAGTCTTCTTCAAAGCAGGTAATGTCTTCCTAAAAACACCAATACGACTATTAGGATTATTAATAGCCCAAAAAATCACTTTACTACAAGCAAATATAGTTTTGCCGAAGAACCAGCACTTCCTTCAATAAGAAGTTCATTAGAATCATCATCAATATATTGTGCTTGTTTTTCTGATAATTTCCATTGTGCTGACATTATACCACCTCCTTCAATTCCGACCATGATGTCCCCCTAACCATCAAATAATCTTGAACTGTTTGTCTTGCAAGACCCACATAGTCCCCTAATTGCTGTTGTGTCCAACCTTCAGCAATTTTTTCTTTAATGAAATCAAGACCACCATAATCTTCAAATTTACTTGTACCCCAACAACCATTATTCTCCCCAGATTGGTCAGCATGATTTAATGAGATATTCCTTTTGTGTTCTTCTGTAAACACCATTCCTTTTCTAGCTTCTGAAATCTTTTTCCTAGCTTCAAGAGTATGTTTTCGACCAGTATTCGCCTCTGATAATCTTTTCTTGCTTTCTGGAGAATGATGCCATCCTTTCCTCGCATCAACTTGTTTCTTAACAATATCTGGATGAATTCTTTTATTTGAATTGCCACCAGACTCTAAATTATATCCTTTATTAAAATCCATGGAGTCAAATTCTAAAATGTATTTCACTTCATAATAATCTAATTTATCTTTATTACATTCAAGTATTGGACTAAATACAAAATTATCAAAACCATATTTATCAAAAGCTCTTTGCAAATACTGATTATGATGTTTTGAATTGATTAAATGACTAATATGGCTTCTTAACCTTCTCTCAATGTCCACACTTTGACCAATATATATTTTATCATTGACCAAATTCAAAATACAATAAATCCCAATCACTCTGAATCCTCTTCTGCATCATCTGGTTTAACTGTTACAATCTCAATCTTTTGAGTATTATCCACTTTAGCCTCTATACGGTCTTTTTTACCCCAACGGTCAGGATGAACACGAGCCAACCACCACTGAGCAGAACCAACATTCCCATCATCCAAAGCAGAACTAGTAACAACATCAACCATCGAAGCCTCAGCCTTAGCCTTAGCCTCCTCAATAGCCAAATAATAATCCTTAAACGGATTAATACCTTTTTTACCATACTTCATCCAATCATAATGAGTATGACGCTCAATCCCACACAACTTACAAGCCGTACTAATATAATTCCCTTCCTCAATATACTTACACATCTTCTTAGTAAGTGTTTTATTCAACTTATAAGACCTGGGATTAATCTCCGGAACCTCCTCCATATTTTTACGAGGCTTATACCTTCTATCCTTACGAGGCATAAAAAAAACAACACCCCCCCATTATTTTAAATTAATTTAACTAACTCTTGGAAAAGAAACACCACAATACCACCAAAAGCAGAAATAAAAACAACAATAATCCACTTCAAAGTATTTAAAGTAGTGGATAACTGAGTTAAAGTAACAAGAACATCCTTTAACTCCTCACGATCTTGAATCAATTCTTTTTTAAGAGAATCAATCTCATCATGTTTTTTATCCAATCTTTCCTCGAGTCTAATTATACGATTTTCATTCATACAATTATCACTCATGCAGCTTCCTCAACTAATTCTTCAGCCCTAACAACTCTTTTCTCTTCACTGAACTGTGTGACAAAGAATCCCGCAACTAACACTATTAATTGAACTAATCCTTGATACTCAACTGGCACATTACCTATTAAGAAATCTTGATTAGTGACTATGAATATTGCAATAAAAGACAATACTGTTACAATCCTTGAAATATCCTTATATGATTTCATCTACTAACACCCCCTCCAGTATATTTTATCCTATCCTGTCAGTATGGATTCGAACCATACTCTGACACATAATTGACATGAACTAACATAAAAAGTAATACTTTATCCCCCAGATAGTATTACAAACCTGACACACATGACACAAAAAACTGACACACACAACACAAACTGACACAAAACCCAACACAAATGACACAACATGACACAAAAAACACCATGTTTGACACAAACCGGCACAACACTGACACAACGAAAACCCACGAGAAGCCTTTAATCAGTAAAAGAAGCTCACACATCAATTTTCACCATTTTGCGTCAAAAAAATGTCACCAACAACACCCCCCCCAAAAAATACTATTTTATCCCCATGTACATAAAAGAGTACCAATGTACAAATATGTACATTAAAAAAAATAATAACTATATGAACTATATATTTATACTAAGTTCTATAAATACACATACCCCTATATATAAAAAAATAATATATAATATTTCGTATAAGATGCTGATAAAGAAAAATAAAAACACCAGCAACCACACACCCCCACAGGGGGGGGTATGGCTGAGCAACCCATCATAAAAAAACAACAATACACAACCACCCCAAAAATCACACAAACCACACACCGACCAAGCCCAGTGGTTTTATATTATCCTAGGGACTTTATAAAATATTTTTATGGATTTTTTAGTGATTTATGTATTTTTTGGTGTTGTTGTTGTTTTAGGTCTGTTTTAGGGTGTTTTTTTTTGTGTTATGCATGTCAAACATAAAATAGATCTATAAATAAAAAAGTGATATACTGTAAGCATATATCATATTTGACATGCTGCAGCAGTATTATATTAAGCTAACCTTATGTTATATACATGGTTTAATATATATGTATCAGTATAACATATGATAGTTTAAGCTATCTTTAATTAAATAGTACTACTTGACTAATTAAAGTAACAGTTGCATATGCAACTATATATTTAATTAACTGATTCATTAATTAAATGATATAGTAGGTATGTATACACGGGGGGGCGGTGCTTACATCTGATGCATGCATATAGTATATTTTTTTACTGCTACTGCTGCTGCTGTTATGGTGCTGCTTGTTACTGCTGCTGCTGTTGGTGGTGGTTGTTGTTGTATATAATATATTGTTGTTGTTGGTGGTTGGATCCTTTATTATGACATTGTCAAATATATATTACATGGTGTTCTAAAAAAAGTGCTAACACCATAAGGGGGGGGTGTTAGCAGTGATATATTTTATTTGGCATGGTGTCATCTACTAGTATTATACTATCATTCAGGATAAATAATAAATCATCTTGTTGTAACTCTTTTATTATTGTTTTATCATCATCAAAAAAAGCATATAATGACTCTATATTGTCAAATGTTTTATAGGAGTTGTATAATATATTTAAATCATATTGTAATAAAGTTATGATATCATAATTAAATAACTCTATTAACTGGCTGTTATTGATGTTTATAAGATCAATTAATAACTCCTCTAAAAACAAGTTATTATGATGATAATATATATTATATAAATTATTTTTTTCTCTAGCCTCTGATAATATGGTATCTATAGAGTCAGAGCCTGTAAATGGAATAGCTTGTAACTCAAATAAGCCCGTTGTTATTGTAAAATCTTTATTAAATATTGTTTTTAATATTGTATTTTTTGCCATTTTAATAACTCCTTTTTACAATAAATAATGGTTGGTCTAATGATACGTGCTCTTTTTTCCTTAAATAGTACTCAAATGAGTTATAAGCAGGTCTTTTATAACCTGCTTTTTTTGTATGACGCATATTATAAAGCCTCCTCATTATTTATGAATCTTAAAATTAAGTCTAAAATGCTGGAGTCATCATATTCAAGAGTCATTAATGTATTTATAACTCTGTTAGCATTTATATCTGTTAATGATTCATTTATATATGAATCATAATAGTTTATAATCTGATACACTGACAGGTTATTGTTGTCTGTTATGTCATCATTCATAATACAATATAGTACTTTATAGGCGCCAGTAACGCCTATTTTTTTTAAAATAAACTCTGTTGTATACATAATTAAACACGTCCTTATTTTTTTTGTAGCTGCTACATTGTAACAGCACTTACACTTACTTTATACATAGTAATATATATACTTTTTTGTTAATGTTTTATATAGGATAAATAAAATAAATATTGTACAGTGCAAATATTTTTTTGTATTTGCTTAGCATCTATATATTATTATTATAGATGTTGTACGTGCTGCTATCATGATTTCATGATTTCATGATTTCATGATTTCATGATTTCATGAATGGATCATGATTTCATGATTTCATCAGTATATGAAATATTGATTTCATGATTTCATGATTTCATCATTTCATGATTTCATGAATGGATCATGATTTCATGATTTCATCAGTATATAGCTACTGCTATATTTATGCCTGCTTGACTATATGCTGTTTTAAATGTATATGCTCAAAAGCAAAGACTTTTTGAAAAATATACGTTCAAAAGTAAAGACTTTTGCAAAACTATATGCTCAAAAGTAAAGACTTTTGTAAAAGTATGTGTTGAAAATTAAAGACTTTTTGAAAAATGTATATCTTCAAAAGTAAAGACTTTTTATTGGGAAACATTTATATAGTAGTATGTGCATAGTATTAGTAACGAGTTGTAGTTTGCAATTCAAAAATTTTGTTTAAAGGATGTGAAAATATGTTTATTAAAACAATATACAATGTGAAAGAATCAAAATATGTGCCTGTTGATTGGTGCATGAGTAAAGAAGAATGTAAGATTGGTCGTTATCATGAGAAAACTCTTGAAGCAGGTGTTTCATCTGTTCTTGATGAGTTTGATTGTTTTGATTTCGTAGGGGTTCATAATAATTATGAATCATTGATGGCTGATGTTCTTGATTACAGTCTTGAGAATGAGGATTGTGATTTTGATTTTGTTGACATTGATAATGAATTGTCAGCAAAACTTGACAATAATCAGGAAGCAGCTTGTTTTATTTTCTGTGATGGGACTGGTGAAAGCTGTGTTTTTAATTTTGAACAATTCAATATGATTGCTGAATGGGATATTGAAATGCATCTCAAATCAGTATTGGGTGATGATATTGATAGTGAGGACATATTTGATGTCTTAGATGTCTTCTTTGATTTGTTTGATGATGAGGAGCTGGATGTTGAAGGATGTGATGATGTTTGTGAGTATTTGTTCAAACATCATGATTTGTTTAATTGTGTGGATTTTAAGTCTTTTGTAAGGTCTTATTATCCATTATATGGGTTCAGGAGGTCTGGAAATTACTTGGTTGATGATGATTAGGTAATTTCCATTTTCTGGAAATTTCGGTTTTCTGAAAATTCAGTTTTCTGAAAATTTGGAAAATTTCATTTTCTGAAAAACTGGAAATTTGGAAATTTTGATTTTCTGAAAATTCTGAAAATTTCGGTTTTCTGAAAAACTGGAAATTTTTGGATCATGAATTTCTGGAAAATTATATATATATTTGAAAGATGAAAAATTGTTATTAAGGAGTGATTATATGAGTGAATATGAATTATATACTTTGATAAAAAATGAAGATGATAAAAAATTAAAAAGGAGTGATTAAAATGATGACTGAAAAAGAATTAAACTTGCTTGGCGTTGCATATCAAAGAAGAAGTGATGAGATTAGAGAAAGGATTTCTGCTGAATTTCCTGAGTTCAGCAGGAGGGATGTTCTCCTTGTAGGGAATTTCATTCAGGAAAATGGGATTTCTTTGGAAACAGCTATTTCTAACTTAAGGATGGCTCCTGTTGGCTTTGTCAATAGGATTAAATATGCAGATAAATTGAATAGCACCTTCTTTTATGGTGATAAAGAATTAGAGGTTGTTAAAAACCTCTTAAAGAAATTCGACAATGACAAAGTATTGGAGTTTGTGAGAGAAAGTTTAAGGAGAAATGCTCCTCTTTGGAAAGTAATCTCTGAAGAGGCAGATAAGTTTGATGGGGAAACTGTCAAATATTTGTCTGCGGAGTATGAATAGGTGTGTTATATGCCTATTAAAGTGAATATGGAGTTGTATCATTATATCAGCTCCCAAAAACGTGAAAATGAAAGTTTTGAGAAGTGCATTATCCGCCTTCTCAAGGCTTTTCCTGTTTCTGATTTTGAAAAAGGTCAGTTCAGGCGAAATGTGGTTATTTCACCTGAAGCAGTTTCTTTTATTAAGGAATATGCTATTACAGAAGGTGAAACTATTGAAACAATTTTAACAAGGTTGTTTCTGAAAAAATAGGAGGGAATTATTATGAAGAAAAGAGTTCGTGAAATTAGTGATCGTGAAAAATATGAGAACTTGATTGATGAGTATGTTCAGTCAGGCTATAAAATTACTTGTGATGATGGGGATTATTGCAAGTTAAGGAAGTCTAGTTATGGTGGTTGGGGTTGGAATATTGTTATATTCATCTTAACTGTTTGGTGGACTTTCTTTTTAGGAAATTTGGCTTATATGTTGATTTCAAATCAAGTCAATTCTAGGTTGGTGGAATTGTATTACAAACCTGAAGTAAATGGAGGGGATTTAGTTGAAAATCAGTAAAACTCATTTTTATGAGAAATGGGAATTGGAACAGTTAATTAGGGAGTTGGAAGATACTCCTTTTGATAGTGTTGCTTCTGAAATTAAGGATTTTTTAAGTGTTAAAAATGATGGAGAATACTTGATTAATGTTTTAGATGATGATGCAGACATTATTAGGATAAAAGAGTTTGTAGAAGGATAAAAAATTCATTTTTTTATTTTTTTTAGAGTGAAAATATAACAAGGTTATATTTATGAAAAATAAAAAATGAAGTAGGTGAAAAATGTAAAATTACAGATGTAGAAAACTATAAAACATTTTTCACAAAAGCTACTTCACCAAAAATTTTTTTAAAAGACGTGATTAAATCATGTATATTAATCACATGTGCAGTACTCTGCACATATTATCTTTTTTTGTGTTTTGTTAGTATTTATATTTTGTCATTGTGTGGGAAGGTGTATTTGAAGTAAGTGTTTTAATTAAAAGAATAGTTGATTAAATGAATACTTGTATTTGCAAGTGTTGTTTTAATTAGGTGGTTTTTATTGGAAATTATGTGTATGGTGTTTTTTAATGTTTTGTTGGTGTTTTAGTGTACATGAGTTTAAATGGATATGTTCTTGTTTTCAAACCTGCGTTGTGGAAGATTGCAGTACTGGCAAAAAACAGTGATCCATTAAACTCAAGGCACAATAATTTTTTTTGAAAGGACGCTTTATTTTTTTTGTATAAAAAAAGCAGAAAAATCATGTGCATTTTATAATTTATTCATTTTTTGTATATATAATTATCTATGATGGTAAAGTTTATATAGTAGTTTTGATAAATGTGTAAGTGTACATAGAAAAAATGTATATGATTGTGTGGAAGCTTTCATATAACTTGTTTTTTTGTGTATATTAGTATTTGGAAGGACGTAAAGAATGATTTACATTAAACAAGGCTCTGTAACACCTATTTCAGGGTATGTTATATCAGAGCAAGATAAGGAATTATTTAAATTACTGTTAGCGAAAGCTAAGGCTAATTTAAATGCACATTCTCTGACTAAAAAGGAGAGTGTAAAGGTATGAGTGGTTTTTTAACTGCTTTAGCGGATTTTTGGAGGGTGGACAATAAACATGGTCTTTATCCTCAAAGGGATAGTTTTAATTTTAGAATAAACTATTCTGGAGTCATCTATTTTATGTTAACTGTTTTTATGTTAGCGACAGCTATCTTCTTTTGCATCAGGTGATGTGGAATGGCGGATATTGTTTTTAATAAGGAAACAGTGCAGATTTACAGGGAAAATTGTAAAGAACTCAATAAAGTGTATGATGAGAACTGTGAAGCGATGCATGGTAATGTAAAGTGGATTGGTGAAAAGTTCGATGAGCTTTTCAAGGATGAATTCGGTGTGACTCCTATTTCTGTGAAAGTAGATAAAAGGGGAACACAAGTACTTGTTAAAACTGGTATGAAGAAGATTACTTGTTTTAGCAGTGCGATTTTTGAGGAATATGGGATTAAGTTTGAAATATTGGTTAATTTCAATAATGAACTTGATTTTATGTTTTATGTTGTAGATTAAAAAAAATAATGAATTTTGACGAGGAATGGAGTTTTTCATTCACTTAGTTTTTAAGAAGTTTTCATTATATTAAAAAAAGTAAAAAAATAGAGTTATATACAATTTTGGAAACTTCTTATTTTTTTATTTTAATAATAATGTGAGATATAAAAAATGGTAGAATTCACTGGAGGAGATGAGAATAAATCATTTACTCCCGATAAAATAACAAGCAAACTCTTTCTATCCAGCATTAGAAACTGGTACAAAGAAGAAGGAGTTCCTGCAGGTGTGGAAAAAGTAGGAAAACTTTACAAGGGCAGAAGCCCAGGCAAATTAGGAATTGTCGTTAAAATAACCATTCTTGACATGGAAAAATGTTTAGGGAGAGTTATTGATGAAAATGACAAAGTTAAAACAGAGTATAATGCATCTGCAGATGCTGAAATACCTGTAACAGAAGAGTTAGACGCTACAAATGAATGCGTCACTTTCTTCTTTAATGCGAAGAATGTTAAAAAAGAAAGTAAACTCGGAGATGAAACATTATTAGGTTTCAGTCCTTTAAGCAGTGCTTATCCATTACTTAAATGTGGATTGGAAACTCATGGAGTGGAAGTCCCTGATAAAAAATGGATTAATTTAACTGCTTCAGAAATGAAGTATTATCTTGAAGGATTAGAGTTTACCGCGAAATACGGTAACTCTGGAAAGATGGACGGAATCAAACCATACAGTTTTATGATTTGTGAGAACGGAGAAGCACCTGAAGCGGTTGAATAAAAATGACATGGGTGACAATTGCGGATATGCAGTTAAGATGTGTATCTACTGAAAAAAAGGATAAACCATATCGGTATGAGGAAAAAACTGATGATGGGGTGTCTATTGTTGCTCATAGTAAATCCTCACCTACAGAAGTAGGTGGGGGTGAGTTACATCAGTATTTGAAAAAATACGCAACTCAACAAGCAAAAAAAGAATTGGTTGATGAGTTGGGTGATGTAAGTTATGTGAACTCTGCAATTCTTGAAGACAGAGCAGGAAAACATTTAATCCAGTTAAAAAATGAATTGGAAGCTAATATGGAGAGTACTGCTCAACAAGATTTTCAGGAAGAGCAGAAAAAAGAGAAGGAAATTCAGGAGAAATATGATACTCTTGAAGCATCATTCAATGCTTACTGTGCAGAGTATAATATGACTCCTTTAGAGTTAATAGTTGCAACAAGCCATTGTTTAGGTGTGGGTAATCCAAGGGAGATTATTAATGCTTTTTTTGGATATTTCCAAACTTATACAGGTATAAAAGCAACAAATGTGATTGCAGTTGGAAATCAAGCATCAGGAAAATCATTCATGTTAGAAAATGCATTATCAATGATACCTGAAGAAAGAGTCCATAAAGGAGTTGATAGTGTTGCTTATTTCTTCAGAAAATACAATGGAAAAGATTTAAGCGGACACATCTTCTTTATGGGAGATTTAGGTGGAGATTTTGACAATAATAAGACCATAGAATTGAGAGATACCTTGAAAGAGTTAACTACGGATGGGTATAAAAAAAGAGGTATTGTTGACAAGGACAGTATGGAAGAAGAAGATCAGTTTGTGACTGGAAATCCTTGTTTGTCATATACTACTGCAAATGAGGAGTTAATTAATGATCAGGAAAAGTCAAGGTCAATTATTTTAACACCTCAAATTTTAGACTCTGAAAAATTAATGATTTACAATAGTGTTCAAGAAGCGAAAGGGAAATTTTACACTTCTTTAAACCTAATAAAACATATTACAAAGAGTGTTCAAGGTTTTACTTTCAATTATAGTGTTGAAGATAAAGATTTTTTCAATCCGTATATGTTCACTATTGAAGAGCATTTGAAGAATCATGATGATTTCACAAGGAAAATTCAAGAGTATGAAGCTATCTTGAAGATTGTAACTTGTTTGCATCATCCTTTTGAGTTATCTCATGAAATATATGTTGACAGTCAATTTGCAAAGAAACAAACACTTATTGTGATTGCAAGTAAACAAGACAATATTAATGCATTAAACATATTCAGCTCATCAAATCTTTTGCCAGATGAAATAAAATTTGCAAATGGCTTGATTGAATCATATGAGATAGTTCAACAACCTACTTTAAGTAAAGAAGATTTTGATGCAGATGTAAGAGAATGGATACTTGATACTCTAGATGCTGATTCAAAAGATTATGATAACTTCGCATATAATTCAAAGATTGATGAAGATGATGCTTTTTTGAAGGATTATCTTTTTAGTGTTGAATCTTTGAAAAAAAAGCATAGGAATAAGCAATGGTTCCGTAAAAGTGGTGCTAAACAAGCAAGTAATCGTTTGCAAGCATTGTATAATGAGGGGATTCTTGTGAAAGTGGGGAAATCTACTCATGGAAATATGAATGTGTATGCTTTGAATACTGGTATGGATAAACCAGTTGAGGAGGTTATACCGGAATTTAAGCAATCTGCTTTGGATAAAGCAGTTAAATTGTTTACAGTTACATATCCTGATAATTCTGATGAATTATTGGATTTCCTTAAAAATGATACTGCTTCTAAAAAATCATTATTTGAAACTGTTGAACCTATTGTTAATGATTTACCTTATTTGGATGGTGTTGCAGATGAATTATAGTCAATTATTCAAAGACAAGCAACATACAATCACTATTAGACATCGTGATAAGGATTATGCTGAACAACGAAAAAATTGGAATAGCAAAATCTTTGAGAAAACATTGCAAAATCAGGATGATAATTCGGATATTTACATTACGAAATATCCCAAAAATAGGATGGTGGAATGTATTATTCTTGATTTTGATTCTGAAGATATTGCTGTTGCTTTTCAGGATGTTGAAAGGTTAAAGAATAAATTAACCTTGGAAGGGCATAATTGTGTTATTGTTGAGTCTGGGAATAAAGGATATCATCTCTACATTCAAATAAGTCCAGTATTGTTTGCTAATGCTGAAGATGAGCAAAGAGGAATTAATGATTGGAATAAATTCTTTTCAGAGTTTGTTCATTGTCTGATATTTTCAACAAGTTTGCAAGAGTCACATCTTGAATTATCTACATTAGATGATGTGAATACTAATGCAGGCTTGACTGGAAATATTCGTTTAATTGGCAGTAAACATCCAAGTTCACATAAAACTTGTAGAATAATTGAAGGTTCTTTTAAGGAAATGCAAGAACCTACTGAAAAGCAACATAGAGCATTAAGATATGCACATAGTAAGTGCGAAATAGTTGAACGAAATAAAAAAAGGAGAATTAAAAAGTTAAAAATAGATGGGTTATCAGACCCAATCCAAGCAAATGACTTACGAGAAGTCCTGCCACAGATAACTGGAGAAGAAATTAAAGTTTATGACCGAGGATACGGTTATATGAAATGCCCATGGCATAATGATGAAAAACCCAGTCTTTTAACAACGAGGCATTGGTTTAGTTGCAGTGCCTGTGGAGAAAAAGGAAATATATGGACTTTAAAGAAGAAAGGGCTTGTAGAATTCGATGAAAATGGGAGGATAATATGAACTTCTGCTGTAAAATAGATGATCGTGAAGACAGTAAAAGAATTGAATCAGCAATGAAGTTCTTTAATGAGAATGATGTGCAGACAAAACAAACAAGATTGCCGGTCGGAGATTACTTATTCAACGATAAATTAGTGTTTGAATGGAAAACACCTTCTGATTTCGTGTCTAGCATAATGGATAGAAGGATTTTCAAACAAACTCAACGAATGAGGCAATATCCATTCAGTTATATTATCATTGTCGGTAATGTGTATCAGTACTTAAAAAACCAGTATTTTATTAGGAAGAAAACTTCTTTAAAGGAGTTTACTATGAAAAACTTGTTAGGTGCTTTGGCAACATTGTTGGAGCATGATAAAGTAATAATGGTTGAAAATAAGAATCAAGCATTCACTATTATGACTTACCTTGCAAAGAATATTTTAGCGAAAGATAAGCACGAACCTATCGAAAAACCAGTTTGTAAAATGAGTGATAGTGTGGGAACATTCTTATGTTGTATTGATACTATTAGTACGAAGAAAGCAATTCTTATTAAGGAGCATTTGCGATTAGAAAGTTTAAGAGATTTATTGGAGGTTACTAAAGAGGATTTGGTGGGAATCAATGGTATTGGTTCGAAAACTGCTGATAAAATAATTGGAGAAATTGGTTAGATGGTTTATGAAGTGGAGTATATTAATGGGAAATGGTGGATATTGAATGATGGGGAGATAATCAAGAGTATTGGTGGTTTCTGTGAACCTATCTCCCCAGCAATAATTAAAGAGGCTATTGAAGATGAAATTGATTTGGAACGAAGAAGAGGAATGTTTTAAGAACGAGAATAATAAAGGGAAGAGATACTGGTTAACAAGACATGAAGCAGAAGGAATTATTCAATCTCATGCTTTAGGTTACTCTCCACAGGAGATTTATGAAACTGGGAATTTTCAATCTACAAAAGTAAGTGCTTCAACAATCAGGAACTTTATTAAACGTTTCGAAGAAGATGAAGTAGTGTTTGAAGATAAAAGACAAACAATACAAGAAGAAGTAATTGAACTACATAATCGAGTTAGATTATTAGAAGATTGGAAAGACCAGTTTGAATTGAACCGGTTAGGTAAATTGTTGTTTAGGGGAAATTGAGTGTGGCTAAAGGTAAATTCTATATTTTTCCCGTTAGTGACTTGCATTTAGGTCATGAGAAATTCAATAATGAATTTTTCAAGTATTGGGATAAAATATTTAGGGAAACAAGTAAAAACAAATGCATCTACTTGTTAGGTGATTTAATTGACAATCCATCTTCAAGGATAGGGGCATTTGACAGTACTATGAGTACAGAAGACTCTGTACAACAAGTTATTGATTTATTCAAACCACATAAGAAGTATATTCGGTTTTGTGCAACTGGAAATCATGAAAGAAGAACTAAAAAGGATTTTAATCTTGATGTGATTAAAATCATAGCTGAAAGATTAGGTGCAAAGTACACAAGCAATGATTTCTTTGATAAATTAACAATCAACAATAAATAATTAATTGTTTATGGAAAACACGGTACAAGATTCAGTAAAAGCCCACAATTAGCTATGAGAGGATTTATACAAGATATGAGCAGTATTCATGCAGATTTATGTATGCAAGGACACAATCATTTCAGTGAATTCAGCAGTAAATATATTCGTGATTATAATGCTGGTAAAAGAAGATATTACTGTTTTACCGGACATTTTCTTAATTATAAAGATAGTTATGCACATAATCAAGGTAAAGATATGAGTTTATGTGGATTTCAAAGATTAGAAGTCACTAATAATGGATCAATTAATAGTAAAAATTATTATTTAGATGAGGTGAAATAATGAAGTTTTCATTATATGAATTTTCAGCATTAACTAATTTTTTAAAAGGAGTGAGTAATGTTGCTGATGAAATAACATTCATTGCTTCTGAAGATGGTTTAAAATGTCAAGTTGCTTCCAAATCAATGACTACAATGTTTGAAGTGTTTTTTAAAAGAAGTTACTTTGAATTATTTGAAGTGGAAAACAATGAAGCTATCAGAATAGTTCCAAGTGATTTATTTAAAATTTTAAAAACAGTGAAACATGGAGAGAACATAGTATTTGATGTAGATTCATATGAACTGCATATTATTATTGAAGGTAGTCGGAGGAGGAATTTCACTATTAGTTTACTTGATGAATATGATACTTTTCGTGAATTACCTTCCTTTGATTTAAACATAGAATCAGTTGTGAATTTAGATTTTTTGCTTGATTCATTGAAAGATTTGGATTTAATGGCAAGTCCAGTGGTAATTTTAACAAGTAAAGAAGGGGATTTGAAATTCTATGGTTTAAATGATTATAAAGGAGCAGTTGAATGTGCAGAGTTGGGAGAAACAAATAATGATGGGAGAGCAAAATATAATATAAGTAATTTTAAAGATGTTATAAACTTCCCAGATATTTCAGAGGAAGTTAAACTCAAATTTGATAATGACCACCCAGCAATATTTAAATTTGAGAATAATGATGTTGAACTAACTACTTTAATAGCACCAATACTGGAGCATTGAAAAAATGATTGGTTATAGTGATCATGGTGTAGGGTATCTTGACCCAGACCGACATGACCCGCAAGTTTTGTATATGATTGCAGAGGAAAAAGAAGAGGAAGAAAAAAAAGAAGAATATAAAGAAGACAGGTTGGAAGATGTAGGAGTCTTCTTACATGTTGCTTTTGATAAATTATTAAGTTGGGAGGAATTAAATGAAATTTTTAGTGATAAATGGTGGTGAACACACTGGTAAAGATGTGTTGGCTCATGCGTTAAGTGTTTATGATGGTTTTGAATATGTTGAACCTTATACGACTGATGAGGAGCATAGTCGTATTTGGAATACTCCTTATGTGAAAGCAGATAAAATGAGAGTGTTAATGGGGGAGAATGTTCCTTTAGTAAGTACATATGTTCATGATGAAATCTATGTGTATTTCAAGGAAATGATGAGTGAAACTGATTGTAATGTGTTGATTCTTGATGATGATGGTTTAACACAATTATTGAATAATTGTCCGGAGGATTCAATTATTACTGTTAGGATTGCAAAACCTGATACCTGCTCTTGCAGAAGTGGGGAGATATATTGTGATGATAATTTTGATATAGTGATTGAGTATGATGCTTTTATAAGTGATTCTGCTCATGCAATTAAGGAGTTTGCAGACAATGTACAGCATAAATGAATCCTACAAGGATTTTAATAAAAAAATAATTCAAACAGGACACTGGTCTTTTAAAGATGGTAAAGAAATCATTGAAAGTTTAGGGAATATAATACATATTGATAATCCATTAGGATTTTCACATAAAGCCAAATATGAGTTAATCACTTCCGGAGAGTTAATAGATGATATTGAGAAAGGAGAGTATGATGTAGATGGTTGTCCTATTAATGGTCAGTCTTTATCAATTTATGTTAAAAGTTTTAACCGTAGTGATGTTGGTGGGTTTAAATATACTTACCCTAATCGTATTAAAGAATACTTTGGAGTCAATCAGTTTGAAACCATGGTTGAAAGATTAATAAGTGATTTAGGGTCAAATCGTAGTGTTGCAGTTACTCTTGACCCTAATCATGACTGCTCCGAAGAAGATATTCCATGTTTACAATTGTTACAAGCAATTGTAAGAGATAGGAAATTAACCTTACATTGTTTCTTCAGAAGTAATGATATTTTCGGAGCATACTACAGTAATATGTATTTCATCACTTATATTGGTATGTTACTTGTTGAAGAATTAAACCGTAGAGATCCTGTTAATGCAAATATTGTTTTTGATGGAATAATGTACTATTCTAGCTCAGCACATATTTACAAGACTGATTATGATAAAGCTAAAAAGTTGGTGGGTTTATGATTTCTGCAGAAGAACTAGCTATAGAATTAAGAGAGTCAGATGACTCTCTTGAAAACATTTTAATTAATCATGGTTTGTCCTTGAAGACTGCTTATGAGTTAAATGGGAAAGCAAAAAGAGTTAAATCCCGGAATGGTACGAAGGGCAATGTGTATTTTGAAAAGAAAGCATATGTTGTGAAAAAAGAAAGTAAATTTGATGGAGGATATAAACGTGTTTTTTATGGGAGGTATAAAACAAGGAAAGAAGCAGAAGCAATTGTGGAAGAGTTAAAAAAATGTGACTGGGATAAAAACCGATTATGTGACATTCAAGAGGAATTGGAAATTTATGAGTGGAGTACTGTACCTTCAAAAACTGGTTATTATAAAGTTCTTAAAAGACATGGTGGTTTTTTGTTTAAGGATTTGAAAAGTGACACTATTAAAGGTTTGCACAGACTCATGCATGATAATGGTTATACTTTGAAAAAATGCCCCTTACAAAAAAGGTGATTAAATATGAGAGCGGAAACAGTTGCATTAGCAGTAAGTAGGTTTAAATTATCTGGAAATCATAAATTAAAACTTGTGTTCAATGGTCAAGAGTTCTTGTATGATAATAGTGTTTTAATTGAATGTAATCAAACTTGCATGACCTTATCTTCAAAATTAGATGATGGGAAAATACACACACTTTACATAGAATACAATCTTATCCAAGGGGTTGAAGTAATTGAAGGATAAAAAAGGAATAAACCTCAGAATATCAGAGGATTTGTTAAAAGAGTTTGATGAGTGGTTAAGTTTATTTTTAAAAGAAGGTTATGATATTAATCGTAGTGATGCAATCTCTGCGATAGTAAGTGAGTATATGGAGCAGATGGAAGCAACTGCACATATGCAATCAGTTAAAACAAGTGCTTATGACTTGAAACTACTAATTGATTACTACTATGATGATTATAATCTTGTGAAAAGGAGGAGTAATGGTTCATGAATAAATATTCAGAAACATTGAAAACAATATTAAAACAGTTTTATACTGGGGATTTTGATAATCTGGAAAGTGCAATTTGGAATGTTGAACAATTATTGGAAGAATATAATGTGAAATCAGCATATGTGGATAAAGAATATAAGAACGGTTTATTAGTATGTGTTTTTTACGCAGATGAAGATATGTGGTTAGCAGAAGGATTACTCTTAAAAGAAGGTTTTATTATAAAGGAGAATAAGAATGAATTGTGGGTTACCGGAATTAAATAAGGAAAATGTCATGTTTGTCATAGATAAACATGTTAATGCATTAGAGATTATGAGAGATAATTTTGAAGAAAAAGTCATGAAGGATGTAGAGGGGGGTATAAATCAAGCTGGGCAAGTAATGTTTGCATTATTCTGTGTGAAAAGTATTAGAGCAGACATGAGAGAATTACGGGAAGAACATTCTATGTATAGTAGGAATGAGATTATAGAATTACTTGATGAGGTCAATGCTCGTTATGATTCTAAGTTCCAGTTAAAAACAATAAATATAATCACCGCATCAAGGTTAGGGGATTTATTTGATGAGGATGGTTTAATGGAATTAGATGTTTGTCCTAAACATATGCTCTATGTTTTTGATGTTGAGGATATAATGCCTATTCTAAAAAAGAAGGTAGATGGAAAATGAATCAGTTAAACGAAGAGATTAGAGTTATTCAAACTCAAATCTCTTATTTAGAAGATAAATTATACAATGATAAAAATTTAATGTCTGGAGAGCAAATCAGAAGCACAACAGATAAAATAATTGAATTAAGACAAGAATTACAGATAAGATTAAAACAAATAGAGGAATGAATATGTGCGAATCACCAGAAAAATTACAGGAATTATTCCTGCAAAAAAGAGAAGCACTGCTTGGAAAATGGGTTACTTTAAAATTAAATGATGATTCAGTCATTAAATTACGGATTGAAGGTATTGGTGGAAGAGCAGTTAAATTAGGTAAATTCATGAATTATGATAAAATATTTGAAGAAGATGATGTTGTTGCTAAACAATTACTGGAAAAGGTGCAGAAATTATGATGAAAATATTACTATTAACTGGAGAAAGCGGAGTAGGTAAAACAACCATCTCAAAGAAATTATGTGAAGATAATCAGTTTCATGAAGTGCTAAGTTTCTCAACAAGACAACCACGAAATGCTGATGATAGGGATCATTTTTATATTGATAAAGAAGATGTTTGGGGTTGTTTTTTAGGGGGAGATATTGTAGCTTCAACAATTTTTGGTGGGGAAGTATATTTCGCGAGTTCAAATCAATTTTTAGAGGATAAGATAAATGTTTATGTTGTTGATGAATTGGGAGTGCTTGATAATGTAAATTACTGGCTGCCGAAAGGTGCTGATATTTATATTATGAAGATAGTTTCTGATAGAGAATGTGACCGTAAACATAGGGATTATCAAATATTAACTGATGAGTATTTTGATTTAATTATTGAGAATGATGATTTAGATGAAACTGTTGAGAAGATTAAGGAGAGAATGTTATGAGTGATTGGTGGAGTGTATTAGGTGGAGGAGTAATAATTGTATTTTTAATATTTATTGTTTGTTTACCTTTAATCTGTACAATTGTGTTGGGAACTTATCTTGCTACATTATTGGGTTTAACTGGTATTGTTTGGTGGAGTTTCGTAATCTTATTCTGGATAGTGTTAATGTCATTAATTACTTTTTTAGGAAAAGCAAAATAACTCTTGATGGAGGGGAGTATACTATGAGTGTGTTAAGTGATAAAGATATTCTTGAAAGATGGGAAGAGTTATTTCCGTATACTGATAACCTATTAGCTTGTTTACAAAATCGAGTTCAACCTGCAAGTGTTGATTTAGGTTTAAATCATGTAGTTAAAACAATTGATGGTGAAACATTCTATTTAGATGAAAAAAGTATGTATGTATTGCAACCAGGGGAATTCATATTAGGTTCAACAGTAGAATATGTAACACTTCCTCAGGATATTGTTGCTCGTGTTGAAGGTAGATCAAGTGTGGGAAGGTTAGGTGTGATGGTTCATGTGACTGCTGGTTATATTGATCCTGGTTTTAAGGGTAATATTACTTTGGAGTTGTTTAATTGTAGTGATAAGCCTTTTCAGTTGAATTATGGTGATTGTTTGTGTCAGATTGTTTTTGAAACCTTAAGTAGTCCTTGTAGATATCCGTATGATGGTAAGTATCAGGGTGATGTGGGTACTGTTTGCAGTAGGTGGTTAACTGAAGAGTTGGAAACATGATTGAGTGGGCAGCAGTTATTTTAATCATAATCTGGATATTTCTTATAGAATCTATTATTTTAGCATGCCATAATATAAGAAATGAGCAGAAAAGATTTGATGAAGAAATAAAGAAGATGAGATTGGAGAAAATTGAGAACAACCCATCGAAAACTAATCTTCGTTTATTCGAAGAGTTTCGGATAAAAACATTAAGATTTAAACCAGAACTCATGGATTTATTAAAAACTACTGAGAAAAGAGCTACAATAAGAAAATCGGATAAATGCTTGAAAAAAGGAGATGTTGTGAAATGTGTGGCTGATGATGGTAGTTCTAAAGTATATCGAAAAGTAAAAAAGATTGAACAAGTGAAATTTAAAAACTTACATTATAGACATGCTAATCGTGAAGGTTATCATCATGTTAATTTGTTGAAACAGGAATTAATAGATATTTATCCGGGTATAAGTGATGAAACTGTTTTATATCAAATTATATTTGAATTACCAGAATATCTTTGGGAGTTGTTTTAGAGTGTATTTTTATGAGATAGAAGTATACTACCCATTTTATGAGAGTGAAAAGATTATAATGGTGCATGATGGTTGTTTTGATAATCATCAGTTGAATATTATTGTGCAGGAAGCATTTGATGAATGTATAGAGAAATACATTGACAGGTCAGTACTTGATAAAGGTGAAGAAGCCTGTAGAATGGAGGTTGGAACCATTTTTGAGGAATATCTTCCATCACAATTAAAAAATCATGGATTTAAAAGTATTAAAATTGCTGAAACCTGTTCAATAATGGGTGGAGTATTATTCTGTGATAATGGAGTAAATAATCCTGTATTAAAGGACAGGTACAAAGATGAGGTGCTTCCTCCTTGTGGAAAATGTATGAGAGAAACATCTATTGGTTCTGATGGTAAATGTGTTGTACCTAATACACGAAAGGACACCAGCCTCCCTACCACTCGTGTTGTGAAAACCATTCCTATTAATTTAAATGAAGAAAAAACGGAAAAGAATAATGAAGATGATTTCTATATCGAAATAATCAAATTTTATTTCAATAATTCAAAAAAATCATTTGAAGATAAAAAAATAGCAACATGTGCTACCGATATTATTTTTGATAATAACAATTTAGATGATTTTTGGACAGAATTTGGAACATCAGAAAAAGGAGTGCATGAAGGAGATGTCTTATGTGTCTTTGATATGGAATCTGATGAAAAAAAGGCTAAAGACCTACTCATAAATTATGGTTTTGGCATAGAGGACACAGAACATGGTTTTTGGATAATAGGTGTGACAGAATGAAAGTTAGAAGATTAATGGAAATATTATTAGAAGCATCCCCCGATGCAGAAGTAATGTGTAGTGTCATGCCAGATGACCCTTCACAATTAGCAGATATGAGTCTTTTAGACTTTGAAGAACTTAAAAAATATAAAATAGTTCATGGTTTCACCAAAAATGATGATGATGAATATATACGGTTATTAATAAAAGAGATCCCTTATCAGTATAATCCTAAAGGAGTGAGGAATAAACGATGATTAATAAAAAACTATTGATAACTTACTTAAAAATACAAAGAAGAGAATATGAAAAGCAAGTTACTATTTTACAGAAAGAATTAGATACTCCTTTATCGTGTATCAATAAGCAAAAGTATAGAACTGAAAAGTTTCTATGTGATTCTATGACAACTGTTATTCATGTTTATACGGATTTAATAGAAAATGTTGAAAATGGAGAATTTGATGATGAAAAAAAGAATATACAGATAGCTAATAGCTTACCTACAAATAGTTTACTTACAAATAGTTTACCTACAAATAGTTTACCCCCATATAATGAAGACTTTATTAATGAGATGAAGCGTATTGAACAAGAAAAATCTGAAAAATTTTCAAGGAGATGAGAATACATGAGTATGCCGTTAGAAGCACAATTACAGGGTGAACTTACAGTATCAAAACTTGCTAATTGCGAACTTTGCAAACAATTAGTAGAGGAACAAGAGAAAAATAAATGGCTTAATAGGAAGGTTGAAGTATTAAGTGACATTACAGGAGAACTTGCACGAAGTATAAATCGTTCACTTATAAAAGAAAATGACAACCTAACAAGGAAACTACGAAATATAAATAAAGTCTTAAATGATTTATATGAGGCAATAGATGAACAGTATACTGAAACATTAGAAAACAATGATAAATTAGCTATTGTTCGTGCAGAAGCAGAATTAAAACTAATAAAGAAAATAATTGATGAGGTGGAGGGGTGTTAAATGAGTTTATGTGGTGAAGAAATTAGAAGATTAGAATCCGAATTAGAAGACTGTAAAGTAGACATAGAAAGATATCGCAACAAATTAGAAGATATTAACAAACTACTCAACCACATTCAATATGTATTAACTGTAGAATTAGAATCTGCTTCTGATGTGGGTGAATTGATTCTATCATCAAAAATAGAGTTAATTAAAACAATAAAAAAGAATATAGAGGAGTTATAATAAATGTTAATCAACATAAACAATGACTGTGATAAATGTATGGAATGTGTAGAAACATGTCAAACAGAAACACTAACACGGGAATTAATAAATACTGCTAAAAACAGTTTAAACTCCGAGTTATATTATTTCAGAAAATACATTCCCACTTGTACTTATTGTGAATCATGTGAGGCTATCTGTGAACAACATGCAATATGGATTGTTAATCCAGAATGGGGGGAATTATAATGAGAATAAAACTTGAGAAAAAAGCAGAAGAATATAAACCAGTGAAAGGAAATGAATTAGAAATTATAAAACATTTATTGGATCATAATTTTTATAATAGTTATTCAATAGAGGGAAGCAGAATAGAAGTAGAAGGGAGAATATGTAGAACAATTTCTTTTGAAATAGAAGAAAATTGGGGGAGTACATCTTTTAATAATAAGAAAGATGTTTTTTTTAAATGTGAAAAAAATGGACAAATAAAAATTAGGTATAGTGAACCAAAACCTAAAAAATGTATTGGTGTGATATTTGATGTTTTTAATGTGGATGTAATTGAAATATTGCAAGCTAAAAATTTCAAAGGATTAAGAAGAATTCCGGGGATTTCATTATCTCCAAAGGAATGCTGGGAGTTAAAAACTAAAACTGACACTTTTAAAGTATATTGTGGAGATTTGGTTGTGATTGATGATGATGAGAAAATTATAGACCGTTTTAAACATAGAATAAATCCGATTAATAATTGTTTAAATGACGAATACAGAATAAAAAAAGAGGCATTATAATGATAATAGAATGTAAGAAAAGAGTAGTAGGTTACAAACCTGTTAAAGGAAATGAGAAAGAAATTATAAATCACCTATTTGACCATTATGGTGAATGTTATGTGGAAAAATATAATGGAGAAGTTTCTTTTCATATCCTCAATAAATCATTTTTTGTTAATGATGAAACTACTTTTTTTAAGTGTGGAAAAGATGGGGAGATACATACTGCAAAGGATAAAAATAATTTTAAGAATTATGTTGCAGTACCATTTGATGCAAATGATAAGGATATGTTGAGAATATTCCAAGCTCCAAATTTTGTGAGTTTTATAAGAGATGGAGTAACACGTTTGGTGTGGAAAAATTGGGTTTTAAAAACTACAACTGAAACATTTGGAGTAAGTTATAAGGATATTATTATCTTTGATGAAAATAATGAAATTGTGGATTGTTTGATGAATGGGCAGAATAAACCGTATAAAATTCTTTTAGCATGTAATGATTATATAGTGGAACAAGATGATTAGATAACACATTAAAAGAGGAATTATAATGATAGTTGAATGTAGTAAAAGACAGGATGGTTGGATATCAGTTAAAGGAAATGAAGAAGAAATAATTGATTTTTTACGGGAGCAGAATTATTATGAAGATTATTCGGTGAATAAAGATGGAAATGACTTTGATTTTGAGGTGAATAATGATTTGTGGGAAGGGGAATATTTTAATAATTATGAGGGTCACTTCGTTAAATTAGATGATGATGGAAGTATAACTGTATCTGATGGGCAACCTTCTTTCAAAGAGTATGTAGCAATGGAATTTAATAAGACTGATGACTTTGATTGGGTTAGTTGGTTATTTGATTCTCCAAATGTCAAATCATTACATAAAAATCTAATAACTAATAGTATAGAAATATTATGTTTACCATCAACGATTTTTAAAATACAAGAAGGAAGCATATTAGTTTTCAATAAAAACAGTAAACACTTACATAATGTTTTAAGTAGAACATCTGTTACTATAGATGATGTTTTATTGGGAAATGGATATGCAGTACATGGAAATAGTATTAATCAAGAAATCTATACTTTACAAAAAAGACTGCAGAAACACACAAGCTTAAAAGAAAGAATGAGTATTATAAGTAGAATTCGTTCTTTAAAAAATAGTAAAAATAGAGAAGGTTAAGGTTATGAATATTGATGTGAGTACTGAAACAGTTGCAATACTTATCAAAGTATTGTATGAACGAGAAAGAAACATTCACCCACAATTAATTCCCATGTTAGTGTATTATAATGTTGCTTCTGCAATTTCACAAATGGAATTAGTGGATTTTGAAAAATGGGTTACAGAAAATTTAGAAATAGCTCCAAAGGAAGCTTTTAATAAAATAAGAATAAATGATTGTAAAGAAAATGGTTTTTATATAGAAACCGAGTCTGGAGATAATGTTATTGTAGCTTTAGGAGATGTTTAAAAATATGAATATTGGGAATTTAATTGGTATTGGGCTTTTTCTTTGTTTTGTAGTAATACTTGTATGTGCAGGATATTATGAATTGAATTTGAAAATGCAAATAGCAAATACTCTACAATTGCAAGGAATGGATTGGTGGTTTTATATACTTCACTAAAAACGGAGTGGTTTTTTAAATGTATCATAATATTTACCAGATACGGAATGGAACATATCAAATAATCAAAGGTAATCAGTATTATGGGGCTTTTGATAAATTAGAAGATGCTTTGTTTGAAAGAGATGCTTTAGAAAGTGTGGCTTGGGATTTTGATAAATTATGTGAATTACCTTATAAAGAAAATAAGTATTATAGTGTGGAGTTGCCTTCTTTTGAACATATCCCGCAGTATATTCAGATTGAAAAAAGAAAGAATAAAATAAAGTGGATTATTGTTAAAACAGTGGGAACTAAAAGAAAAAGGTTTGGAGCATATGATTCTTTAGAAGAAGCTGAAAAAATGAGAGATTTATATATTGAATATGATTGGGATAAAAAAAAGGTTAAGAAATTATTAAGAGATGAGAAGTTACAATTCTCTTAATAATCTATTTAATTGTAATTCAAAATTATCCTCACCAACATTCCTAATATATTGTTTTAACCCATCATTAGAATTAGTGATGTTGATAAGTGTTTGTTTTAATTCATTGTTCTCTTTTTTTAATGTGTCTTCTTTTATTCTTTCAACTATAATATCATCTTCACCTATATGATAAGTATACTGATTGTATAATGACACATTATTCATGTATTTAGCATATAATAATTTCTGTTTTAATGGGTTGGTTTTAATATATGCATCTTGAGTGTTTGTTTTACCTCTGCCTTGTAATTCATCAATGTCACTTAATCTCATTGATTCTTCTGCAGTTAAATCTAATCCTTTAAGGTAGGTTGCATTGAATCTACGAAGAGCATGTGCAGATAATTTACTGTAACCTCCAGCTTTTCCTAACTGGAGTGTATCATTAATTTGTTTCAGTAAGTTTGCGAAGTAGATTTTATTATACTTGAACAATGGTTTATCCAAGTCAAAATCTTCTTTTAATTTCAACCTTGCTATTGCTTGTGTTGTTTCTGGATTAACAAAACCATAATATGGTTTTTTAGTTTTCTGTCTTATAAGTTTAGTTTCCCAGATGACATTATCCATTTTACTTAATTTATATAATGCTTCAACCGGATCATCTTCTTGATGGTATGGGTAAAGGTCTTCTATGAATTGTCTGTTAGTGAGGTTTTTGGTTTCTTCATTACTGTAACCTCCTGTTGCCATTGCCATCATTCTTATTTGCACTTGCGGATTTGCAATGCTTATTGCATTTCTTATTTCTTCTTTTGTTAAAATATCATTAAAACTAATGTAGGGATTTCTTTTAACGGATTTTATGTTTAATGGGGGTAAATATGGTATGGTTACTCTGTTTCTTTTATAAATGGTTTTAATTATTTGGAAATATTTGGAAACTGTTCCCCCGATGTTTCCTTTCATCAAATAGTTTCTGTAGTCCATTAATCTATCATATAAGGATAGTTGGTGTTCTGGGACTCTTTCTGTTTGCTCATTTAATGCTTCTTCCACTAATTTTTCAATACTGTTTTTATGGAATTTTTCATAAGAATGTACTGCAGAATTATAGGTCATGATTGACCTTTCTGATAATCCTGCAGTTGCATTTTCAATTACTCTGCTTTTTTTATACATATATATTATCTCCTTTAATATTTAATTTATATTGTGTGGGAGAGAGCATTTGAAAAGTAATACTTTTTAGCAGAGTATATCACAATTTTTTACTTTATTCATCTTTAGAAAAAAAGAAATAAGAGCTAAACTCTTATAAAAATATTATTTGCCATGTCCCTTGATAATTCAATGTTTTTATCACCAATAGACACTACGAAAACATCAGAATCATCATGATAATCATGATAATAAATATCTGACCCAACAGATATTCCTAAATCAGAAATTTTATCTAAAAGTTCAGAATTTCCACGAATAAAAGATACAATACCTTCCGTACTTGAATTTAATTCTGAAATAGATAATAAATTAAATTTCCTGTTTATAACTTGATCAAAATCCTTTACTGAGAAACACTGACTGCAGTTACTGAATTCCAAATCGCAGGCCGGGATAATACTCTCACTAGGACCTAAATCTGGATGATGTAACATTGTACAAAGTGCTCTTTCAGCTTCATCTGATAATGTATGTTCCATTTTACAAGCTTGTTCATGTACATTTTCTTGTTTAATATTTAAAACTTCAATTAAAAATTTTTCAAGAATCCTATGCTTCCTTGTTATTTTTTGAGCAATCTTCATCCCTTCATCAGTTAAAGAAGCTCCCTTATATGGAATGTAATTAACATAATTTAACTTTTCTAATTTTTTAAGCATTTGAGTTACACTACCAGGTGCAATCTCTAATTCCTTAGATAAAGTTGTAGTAGAGATTTGTTCTTTATTACTACCATTACGATAAAGAACTTCCAAATATTCTTCAATATTTTCACTAATTCCATCATTTGCCATAAGATTTCACCTAGATTAAACAATTATATATTGGAATTAAGAGTATAAAAAGTTTGGGATAGCCTAAATATAATATTAAAAAAAAATTTTAAAAATAAAAAAAGAAGTATTAACTCAAAAAATTGAGTTAATAAGGTAAAACATCATAAGTTCCTTTGTTAATGTAAGAATTAGTGTTCCAATTCTTAATTACGCCTAAAGAGTTTCTGGTACTTGTTGGATCAGCAACAACCCATTTTCCATCAATGTAAAATTGAACCCAGACATGACCAACATCCAATCCACTTGTAAATACACATTTACCTGTAGCAAATCTAGCAGTTAAACCAACAGATCTTGCCATTGCCACCAATAATTGTGCTTGGTCACAACAGTTTCCATAACCTTTAATTAAAGTACCTTCAGCACCATAAACTGTATCAAAATACATTTTATAGGCAATGTTATCTCTAACAAATTTAAATAAAGCATCTGCCTTATCCCATGTAGAGTCTATACCTCTGACCAAATCTTTTGCTTTATCAGCAACTTTTACTGAAGCTCCAGAATCCATAGTATTATTAATAAATACTGAATTAGGTAATGTTTTACTATTATCAGCATAATAAGCCAATATTCTTGAAAATGCATCTAATAATTCAGAATAGCTTATTTTACCTGCACTTGAAGATGCATAATTAGGAGCTTGTCCATTGTTAATGATAAACTGAGAAACTCTAGATGCAACATCCAAATATTCAGTTTTATTAAGGTTACTTGTTATTCTGTCACCACTTGGAGTAGACGGACTGGATGCTCCAACAACAGCAATATCTCCTAAATTACCACCATTAATATTCACAATAGCTTTACTCATCAAGTATAAGAATTGAGATAAAGTATACTGTTCATCATTTAAAATTACATAATCAGGCAATGCATTATTTGCTTGAATATGTGCTTTTAAAACCTTAGCCGCAGACAATATGGCATTTATAGATATATTATCCCCTACTTTACCTGAAGATTCTGGAATACTTTCAGTTAATCTAGTTAACACATTAGTAGAAGATGAAATTTTCTCCTTACCAGAAACACCACAGTAATCACAGTCACAGTATGCACAGGTAAGCTCTCCTTCTGCAGTACCTTTTGGATTAATTAATAAAGTTCCGTAATATCCGCATTGAGGACAATAATTTAACCAAACAGTAGTGTAGAACACACCAGGATTGTAAGATGTGCCTCCAGCACTTACTTTCATTGTAACTGTTAAGGAATAATTGTCCAATAAATTTGTAACAAAGACAAAGTTAGGAAATGCACTGTTAGAGTTATAATATGATAAAATCCTTGCATATGCATAAATTAATGATTCATATTTAATATCACCTAAAGTACTTGAAATATTACCTGGAGCTACACCATTTGCAGCAATATAATCAGCTAATGTTTTAGCTAATGATACAAATTCAGATTTTACTAACTGCTTATTGATTACATCACCAGAAGTTTTAGATGAAGCATTAACTAAAATAGCAGTAATTGCTTTGGAATCACTGTTGCCTATTTCTTCAGCAGCTCTAGTCATTAAGTATAAAAACTGAGGCATTGTATAATTAGAATTGCCAATAGTTATAAACTTTGGCAATACACCATTAGCTTCAATATATTTCTTTAAGGATGCTGAAGCCCCTACAATAGAACTTACAGATACAGAATCGCCATAAGATGGAGTAACATTATGAGTGTTTAATTTATTGAAATCAATAAAGTTACAAACACCCCATCTAAACATCATAACACCACTTGCACCACCATTATATGCTGCTTGAGCATCATTTGACAACTCTGAGGCTGACAACTTTGTAATATCATTATCAGAGACATATGTTTGTAAACCTACCCAAATTGCTGCTCCATTAGAATTTTCAACAAACCATTGAGTGATTGATGAAATCCAACTGGTTCCTGAATTATAATTTCCTTTATAAGCCATAGGAACTATAATATCCAAATACTTACTGATAACTGGAATATCCTGACCATATACATATGCATCATTTTTCTCAGGCATTACTGCTGCAGAAATTAAACAATTAGGATTAACACTACGTATAGCAGCTGTAGCTAATTTTACAAATTCAGTTATAGCTTCAGTTCCACCAGGATGTTTATATGCAGTACCAGGATATCTTAAATAATCAAAGTGAACACCAGCCACACCAGGAAGTGCAGCATATTTTTTAGCTTCAGCTATTCTCTCATTGAATAAAGCTGTGTTCATGGATCCGTCACTATTTAATGGAGAAAGCCATCCACCATCATAAAATACCTGCATCCATATATGAACTTTGATACCATAAGAATTAGCTTGCTTAATCCATGATAATACACTAGATTCTCCATATTTAGTGAATGCATAGAAATTTAAGAAAATATTACCTGTTCCAGAAGCTGCCAGACTAGTTAAGTCTACATTATACATATTAGCTCCTTGAACCCAGTATCCGTTTCCATTATTAATGTATTTAGTTATTACAATTGAACTAGTGCCTTCACAGCCTAAATATTCATTGTTTCCTGCAAATTTATATGATATTTCATATGTACCTACAGTTCCTAATTTTATATTTAAACTAGCAATTCCTTTAGCATCAGTTGTTTTGGTATAATTTACACCATTAATTGTAAATATAACCTTTTCATTTGATATTGGATTGCCATCACCATTTTTAAGTAAAACTTTAAATTCATCATTTGAATTTTGAGTAAATACAGTACCACTATTAACAGTAAATGATGAATCTTTTCTATCTACAACAATACAATATGCCTCACCATTACTTGGAGCTAATTTAGAATCTCCTTTAAATGAATAAGTAATATAATAAGTACCGGTATTTAAACTAATAGTTAAACTAGCAATACCATTGTTATCAGTAGTTCTAGTATAATTTACACCATTTATATTAATAATTACATTTCTATTAACTATAGGAACTCCGCCTGCAGTCAATAAAACATTGAACTTTTGACCTGCATTTTTACCTACAGTAATATCATCACCATGAATAACTGTTTTATTAGTATCTATTAAAGATACAATAGTTGATCCAGTGACTTTTTTGTAACCGGTATCATTCAATGTATATGATATGCTGTATACTTTAACATCTAATCTAAGATTTATACTAGCAACACCATTTTTATCAGTTACCCTTAAATAATTAACTCCATTTATATTAAAGTAAACATTTTTATTAATTACTAAATTACCATCTTCATCTTTTACTAAAACTGAAAATGCATCACCTTTTAATACTACATTATCTTCAGGTGTGAAAACTACATCTTTACCTTCATAAACAGAAATAGTGCTTGATGTACTAGATGCTAAATACCCACCATTTTTATTAAACTTATAAGTTGCAGTATAATTACCCGGAGTAGCTAAGTTAATATTGTATTTAGCTATACCTTTACTATCAGTAGTGCTTGTATATGTAACACCACCAACATTAAGACTGACACTTTGATTACTTACAGTATGATTAAACTGATCATATAATGTAATACTTACAACTTTATTATCATCAGCTATAAAATCATAGTGTTGTGTTTTAATAATAGTGTTAACAGAATCAACAACAGTAATAGTGTAACCTACATCATATCCATCAAGTGGATGGTATGCAGTTAAGATGTATGTTTTAGGATATAACTTAATATTAAGTTTAGCTACACCTTTGTCATTAGTATCACGATGATAAAGTACACCATTAATATTGAAAGCAACACTTGTATTAACTAAAGGAGTACCATCACCATATAAGAAAGTAGCATAAAATTGATTTTCATCTAAATATAATTTATTTAAATCATCAGCTACAACGGTAGGCAATACTTTAACAGTATTTGCACATTCATAACCATCATTAGGATTATATGCAGTTAATATATAAGTGTTAGGACGAAGTTGAATACCAAGACGAGCTACACCTTTATCATTAGTATCACGAGTATAAAATACACCATTAATATTAAATTTAACAGTAGTATTAACTAAAGGATTGCCATAACCATCTAAAAAAGTAGCATAATATTGAGTTCCATTTCTATAGAACTTTGTAATATCATCACCATTTATAGTTGGAATTACTTTAATAAGTGAAGTAGTACTAGCTGGAGCATATTCACTTGTTCCTTTGTAATTCACAGTAACATTATACAAACCAGAGTATAAATTTACACCCATAGAAGCTAAACCACTTTCATTAGTGACTTTATTATAAGTAACACCATTAATTACAATACTTATAGATTGATTAGCTAATCCAATTCCGTTTTCATCAGTTAAATTAATCATGAACCTAGTACCATTCTTATAATACATTTCTATACTAGGAGCATCTAAATTAACAGCTTTTTGTTGGTTGCTCTCTCCAATTACATTATTGCTATTTTCTTCAATAACATTACTATAAGAAACAACATTATTATTTGATTCATTAACAGATATAGAATCATCAGGAGCTGTTAATACTGTAGAATTTGAGTCAACAGTATTTACATCCATTGCAGAGATTGCACTAACTGACAAAAATACAGTTAGAATCACCAGTGCAAAGATTATTACACGTTTTTTCAAAATCATTTACCTCCATTATAAATTTAATTTAACTATAAATTAAAAAATTATTTTCAGTACTTAATTATATTAAGAATATTGTATATAAATCTATTTATTTAATAAAACTGCTTAAATAGTTCTAATTTAAAAAATTAAGTATTAAAACCCCAGAATATTAAGAAATTAATAAAAATTATATTGATTTAAAGGATAATAAGTTAAAATTACAACAAGTAATCTTTTAAGTTTTATAAGATTATGAAATTATAAAAGATTATGAAAATTTTATTTAAATTAAAATAAAATGACAAACAATTTATAAAAAATAAAAAAACTAATTTGAATTGAATTATATAAAAAAACAAACCAAAAAATTTAGTAAATTGAAAAATAAGCAAGAAAAATAGAAAATAAAAAAAGATGTAAATAATTTTACATCATAGGTGGCATACCACCCATACCTCCAGGCATACCACCCATTGGAGGCATTCCGCTAGCATCATTTCCAGATTCATCAGGACCTGGAGAGTTTAATGCATTTTTAGCTGCAATCATATCATCAATACGTAATATCATTTCAGCAGCTTCACTAGCAGCTTTAATAGCTTGTGTTTTAATCCTAAGTGGTTCAATAACACCAGCTTCTTCCATGTCAACAAGTTTACCGGTAAATACATTAATACCAGTAGTTGAAGAGTTTTCATGAGCAGCTTTTAATTCTGCAATTAAATTAATAGTATCCAAACCAGCATTTTCAATTAAAGTCCTTGGAATAACTTCAACTGCATTTGCATAAGCTAAAATAGCTAATTGTTCTCTTCCACTTACAGATTCACCATATGCTCTTAATCCTTTTACTAAATCAATTTCACAAGCTCCTCCACCAATGAGAACTTTACCGTCTTCAATAGTAGCTGCTACAACACCTAAAGCATCATCTAATGCTCTGCTAATTTGTTCAGTTACATAACGGGTACTTCCTCTAAGTACAATTGAAGATGCTTTTGGATTTTCACATTCTTCAATGAAAGTTAATTTGTGGTCGAATATTTTATCAACATATACATGGCCTGCAGAACCTAATTTGTCAGCAGTTAAATCTTCAATATCAGTTACATACTGAGCACCGGTAGCTTTGTTGATTCTTTCCATATCGGATTTTTTAACTCTTTTATAAGCCATGATTCCTGCTTTGTTTAAGTAGTGTTGTGCCATATCGTCAATACCTTTTTGACAGAATAAGACATTTGCTCCAGATGCAACAACTTTATCTACTAAATCTTTAATCATTTCTTCTTCATTGTTTAAGAAAGCTTCAAATTGTGCAGGGTCTGTAATATCAATTTTAGCATCAGTGTTGATTTCTTTTAATTCAATAGGATATTTAATTAAAGCAATTTTAGCATCTTCAACATCAGTAGGCATGTTTTTAGATACTGGATCTTTATCCATAACAATACCTTCAGCTAAAAATGAATCTTCAACTGAATCTCCGGAAATTCTTTGGATATTGATGTTGTCAATATCGATTTCACCGTCTTCAGCTATTCTTAAAGCTGCATCTACTACTAAATCAGCTAATTTATCTTTAGCATAATCTGATCCTTTACCGGTCATAGCAGTCATAGCTACTTTTTTAAGAGTTTCCCTATCATCCGCATCCATAGCTACATTGTTTAAAATTTCAATAGCTTTAGCTGCTGCATTTCTGTAACCTTTTACAATAACAGAAGTTGCAATTCCATCTTCTAATAATTCTTGAGCTTTAACTAATAATTCACCAGCTATTACAACAACGGAAGTGGTTCCGTCTCCAACAATGTCTTCTTGTTTTTTAGCTGTTTCTACAAGCATTCTAGCAGCAGGTTGAGTGATATCCATTTCTCTCATTATAGTTGCACCATCATTAGTAACAATAACATCACCTAATGAATCAGTTAACATTTTGTCCATTCCTTTAGGACCTAAAGTAGTTCTTACAATATCTTTTAAAACTTTAGCTGCTGTAATATTCATTCTTAAAGCATCTCTTTTAGAATACCTTTCAGTACCTTCAGGAAGAATGAATATTGGTTGATTTGCCATCATATCACCTTAATTAATAAATTTCTATAAAAAAACAATATAAAATCAAAAAGTTTTATATATTAATAATGAGTTTGAGGTTATATAAAAACTTTAGCATATTCAAAATTGCATAACATATATATAATATAAAATGTAATATATACATTACATAATGTAAAAATTAATTTACATTAAAAAATGTGATTATTATGAAACTTAAGAAAATAGTTTTAATATTGCTATTAACATTAGCACTATTTTCCATTTCAAGTGTAAGTGCACAAAATATTGATGTTAATACTACAAACGATATTAATCCATTAAATGAAGTTTTAATAGATGAATCAATAGCCACATCTAATGAACTTAGAAATAAATCATCTATAATCTCAAATAACTTAGAGAAATATTATAAAAATGATAAAGGATTCTGTGCTACATTTTATAATGAAAATGGAACTCCACTAACTAATAAAAATATAACTTTTAGTGTTAATGGAGTAAGCTATATTAAAACAACTGACAATAATGGTACTGCCAAATTAAATATTAATTTAGAATCAGGTAACTATACAATAATATCATACAATCCAACCACCAATGAAACAATAACTAATAATATAACTGTTCTATCAAGTATTAACGGTAGCGACCTTACAAAATACTTTAAAAATGCAACACAATACTCAGTTACATTGTATGATAAAACTGGAAAAGCTTTAGTTAATAAAACCGTGCGTTTCAATATAAATGGAATATTCTCCGAACGTAAAACCAATGAAAAAGGAGTAGCTCAGTTAAATATTAACCTAGATCCTGGAAACTATATTGTAACGGTTTACAACCTGGTTACAGGTGAAGAAAAATCCAATAACATTAATGTAGTGTCAAGAATACAACTGCTAGATTTAAATAATGCATCAAATGTAATACTGCCTGGGGGATATGTTATACCTGTAATGTCTATTGGTAATGGAAAGGCTTATGCTCAATGCAGAGCAACAACTCTTGACGAAAAAGGAAACCCCTTAGCTAATCAACTAATAACATTTAATATAAATGGAATCATTTATAAAGGCACTACTAAGAAATTTGGTATAATCGATGCCATCATATATATTAATGCAGATTGGGGAACTACATACCATATATGTACTGCAACATTCGGAGAATCATTTGTTTCCCAAACTGTTATAGTTAAACGTTTTGTTATAGGTTAACTATAAAATAAAATTAAATTTTGAAAGTTTATAAAAACTTTCATTCTTATTTTTTTTAAAAAAAATTATTCATCTTTTAAAGATTGGGCTAATTTTTTACCTAAATCATAACATTGATCTAAAACATCATCATCAGGTATGAAAATAGTGTCAAATTGATCAACAACATCAAAACCTGCAGCTTCCAATTCAGCACTCATTTTTTTATTAGCTCCTCCACCCCATCCTTTAGAACCGAACACTACTGCTTTTTTGGTGTATCCTGTTGCTTTAAAGTTAAGAGCATCCAAATAATAAATAATGTCTCCAACACTTGGATACGGTTTGTTCATAATAGTAGGTGCACCTAAACAGATTGCTTTACTGTCTAAAACATCAGTTACAACATCACTTCTGTCATCTTCATGCAGGAAGTACATTTTAACTTCAAATCCTTCAGACATAATACCTTCTGCAATGGATGCTGCCATTTTTTGGGTTGAATGATGCATAGTGTCATAAATTAAAGTTACCTTATCCTTACATACACCGTTAGCCCATTCATTATATTTGTTAATAATTAATGAAGGATCTTTAAAGATTTGACCGTGAGAAGGTGCAATCATCTTAACTTTACTGACTAAATCCAGATCAGCTAATTCTTTCATCTTATTATTATACATTAAAGAAGAGTTAACAACCAGATTAGCATAGAACTTTTGTGCATTATTTAATAGGATTGTTTCTTCTACCTCATCACTAAACCTTTCACTAAAACAGATATGTTGACCAAATGCATCATTAGAGAATAATATTCCGTCTTCAACTAATAATGTAAACATGCTGTCCGGCCAGTGAAGCATTGGTGCATTTACAAATGCTAAAGTTTTTCCACCTAAATCTAAACTGTCTCCAGTTCCTACAACATTAAAATCATAGTCTTTTAAAGATGGTAAATGATTTTTTAATCCGTTTACAGCCATCTGTGAACAATAAACTTCAACATCCGGGAATTTTTTAACAAATTCAGGAAGGGAACCGCTGTGATCGTTTTCAATATGGTTTTGAATAATTACATCTATTTTAAATTCTCTTCCTTCTTGCTGGAATGCATCTTTTACTCTACCCCATAACTGTGCAGAGGTTCCAGGATATACGTTATCAATTAAAGCTACTTTATCTTCACCAAATACCAAATAACAATTGTATGTAGTTCCATCTAAACTGTAACCGTGATAATCTCTTAAATCCCAGTCTAATACACCGACCCAATATACTCCATCAGTAATTTTAGTAGCATCTGCTTTCATAAAAAAATCACCTAAATATAAATTTATCAAGATATATTCTGTTCGTAATTATATTAATAATTAATGGGACATTAACATTCCTAGAAACTTAAGATTTTTCTTTATTTTTGCTTCTTATTTTTCTTTATTTAATCTAATTTTTACTTATTTTAATTAATTCTTGCTTAATTTATTTTAATACTTATTTAATTATTTTTAATTTATTTATATCTTATTTTAATAATTATTAATAGTTTATTTTAAATATTATTCGTTATAAATATGTATATTAGTGGTTAAAGTTTTTTAATCATTAATTTATTTGATTAGGGGGTTAATATGATGTATTCTTTTGACAGGATTGTCATTGAATTTTTCAGGTTATTTGATCGCTATGTATCAAAAAAATATGTTACAGAAGAAGACAAATTTATTAGAGAAAGAAAAATGACTCAAAAAGAGTATATTGCATATATTATTACTCAAAGAAGCTGTACAAGCTATATTGAAACAGTTAGATTTTTCACAATAATGATGAAAAATGATTTTAAAACAATTTCAAGCCAAGCAATTGGAAAACAAAGAATGTTTATCGATCCACAAGCATTCATAGACATGAATGAATGCTTTATTGATAACTTATACAATAAATACTCCGGATTTTCAAAATTAAAAGGATATATTGTATCTGCATGTGACGGAAGCATTGTTGACATCCCCAATGTAACATTAACTCGTATACAATTTCCTGTTGGTGATGAACATTTGTTAAAAGAAAAAAGAATCAGAGCAAGAGTCTCGTGCTTTTTAGATGTTCATTCTAAACATATTCTAACAGCAAAAATTGCTGAAACAACAGTAAATGAAATAGATTTAGCAATAGAACATTTAAAAAACATAAATAAAAGATTCAACATTGAAAAATTAATTACAGTTTATGATCGTGGTTACGCATCTATCGAATTGATGGCTAAAACCACGGATTTAAACTCTAAATTCTTAATAAGACTACCAAAAAATGTATTTAAACACTTAATAAAACAAATGAAAACTAATGATGAAATAATAAAAATTAATTTAACAAATAACCGATTAAGTCATTTTCGTGACGAAAATTTAAGAGAAAAAACACGAAAAATGGGACGATTAGAAATTAGAATTGCAATTGTAGATATTGGAAATAAAGAACCAGAAATACTTGCAACAAATTTAACAACCGAAGAATTCACAACAGAAGAATTAAAAGAATTATACAACAAAAGATGGACAGTAGAAACAGGATTTGACAGATTAAAAAACCTAATTGAAATCGAAGATTTCAGCGGAATAAGACGACCAATAATCGAACAAGACTTCTATGCACATATATTCGTCTACAACCTTGCAATAACAATTAAAAAACAAGCAGAATACCATATAACAAGAACACCAAGAAATAAAGATGAAAAAATAACTTATCAGTCGAATTTCGCAAAAATAATTGGAAACATTTACTTATTCTTCTTTGATTTAATATTTGGAACGCGACGAAAAAAAGAACAAATAATAAATTTTATCCTAAATGAAGCCTCAAAACAACTAACTCAAGAAAAAGAAGATGAAAGAAATAAAAAAGAACGAAAAATCCCGGATGTTGAAAACAAACATCCAGGAAACAAGAAAAAAACACACTAATAAATGTAATAAACCAATGAAAAATATTAGTGTGGCCCCCATTTTTCTTGTTTATACTTTTTGTTCACAAATCATATAAAAAACTTACGAAAAATCAAAAAATCAAACCAAAAATAATATAACAATGTTATTAAATAAAAAAATAATTAAAAAATTCCATCAAAAAAATCTTAAGTTTCTAGGAATGGGACATTAACAAAACATCTAGAATGCACAAATAAATATATATCTGATAATACTATTTACATTGATTAAATTAAAATGGCAAATAATAAATAGTAACATAATAACATATATTATATATATTGAAATAATAGGTGATTTACAATGTGTTCTACAGGAGGTCCAATGGCGGACATTGATTTGAAAAAATTAAAAACAAAAAGATACAGATGTTTAGATTGTGGAAACGATTTTAAAGGCCTTGGCAGGAAAGTAATTTGCCCATCCTGTCAAAGCGACAATGTTGAATGTAAAGAGTAAGCTTCAAGCCTGTTTACTCTATTTTTATTTTTTAGGTGGTACTTTGATTATTGAGTTTAATAATGATGAAATCCTATTTCTGGAAGGTGAAACCGGGATGGTAGGAATCATAAAAGTAGCCTATGAAAATAAAATGTTATTTATAGCTACACAGGACAATGAAGAAATTGTCCAATTTTTAGAAAAAGATGACTTAATAGCTGTATCTAACTTTAAAAAAGACAAACGAGCTATCCGCTCTCAGGCATATTTAACTCGTGTGGAAAATTCACCACTTGTAATTCTAAACAAAAATCACCCATCTACTAAACGATTAGAAACTGTTCTATCTGTAGGTGCTAGAGTCTGTCTAAACTGCAATATTACCCCTGGAACACACCCTGAACAGGACGTTTTATGTTCTTGTGATTCACTATCCGGTTTAGAAATTGATAAAACAGAAACTGGGATTAAATTAAACAAAGAATTTGATAATTACACAATTGAAAAGTTTTAGATTAAAATGCAACTTTTAGATTTTATTTACACAATACTGGGACAGGGAATAGTCTTTATAATCATATTAATTATTATATTATTTATAATAGCTATTACTCTTGGTAAAATTCTGCTTAAAAAGAACATAATTTTATTTCCAAGATTCATTCTTTTTGTTGTAGATGTATTTTACTCACCTTTTAAAACAATAGCTAGACTGTTAAAAATAGACGATGACATGATTGACAGAATCAGCATCGAAGTTAGAGATGATGTAAATAGGGAAAAATTTAAAAAAATACCTGCAGAGGAAACTTTAATATTTTTACCTCACTGTTTAAGACACAGGGACTGTCAGGCGGCACTTCAAAAAGAAGGAGTGATATGTACAGAATGCGGTAAATGTTCCATTGGAGTTATTAAGAAAAAAGCAGACAAATTGGGATACAGTTTATATATAGTTCCAGGATCCAGCTTTGTTAAAAAAATAGTTAAAGAAAACAACTTTAAAGCAGTTATTGGAGTGGCCTGTCATGAAGATTTAAATCAGATGATGATGCTGCTTTCTGATTATTGCCCTCAAGGAGTTTTACTTTCTAAAACAGGCTGTTTTGAAACAAAAGTAGATATTAAAAAAGTATTTGAAAAACTGGATTCCAAATACTAATCATCATAATATTTTATAAAATCCAAAGATTCATCAGCCTGACTGAATTCGTCAATAAAGTCATGCAAATCTTTTATAAACTCTTCTTTTCTTTTATCTGAATCTCTGATTTTAGAATAATCTTTTTTTATAGCCAATTCCATTATAATATCATCAGTTTCCAAAGTTAATTCTGGATAAAATATATTTTCATCCATATTATCCTCTTCCAAGTTCCTGATGAGCTCTCGCCAAATGTCCTGCTGCAAGAGCACCAACTAAAGATAATTCTCCAGCCAATACAGTAGCTGCAACAATTTCACCAAATTCACGAGCCTTATTGGAACCTGCAACACCAAGGATATCCAAACCTTCATGAGCAGTTTCCAAACTTGTTCCACCACCAACAGTAGCTACCGGTACATCAGGCAGATTTACTGAGAAATACAAATCACCATTTCTGTTTTCAGCTGTTGTAATACCTAAAGAACCTTCTACTGCATGTGCAGCATCCTGACCTGTTGCTAAAAAGATTGCTGCAACCATATTTGCATAATGAGCATTATATGCCATAGAACCTGCTGCTGCAGACCCTATTAAATTTTTAGCTATATTCACTTCTTCAATAGCTTCAGCAGTTGTTTTAAGTTTTTTATTTACTATTTCTTCAGGGATTAAAATATCTGCAACAATACTTTTTCCCCTTCCTTCAATCATGTTAATTGCTGCAGGCTTTTTATCAACACAAACATTTCCACTTAATGCAATGTGTCTTCCAGTTGTTTCTTCTGCCAATTTATCCAAAATCTTTTCTGAAGCAATAGTAACCATATTCATACCCATACTGTCTCCAGTAGAGTAAACAAAACGTGGATAAACATAAGTTCCAACAATTAAAATCGGATCAATTTTTAAAAGCTTACCATGAGAAGTGGTAGATTCTGCAATTTCTTTAAGTTCCTGAAAATTATCAATAAACCATTGTTTAATTTTTAAAGCATCAGTTGCTGAAGAGGTTTTGATTACCGGCGCTCTAGTCATAATATCTGAAATAACATGAGCGTTTACTCCTCCAGATGCTGTAATTGTTGATGCGCCTCTGTTAATTGATGCTACAAGTGCTCCTTCAGATGTAGCTAAGGGAACATAAACCTCTCTTTTACAGTAATCTCCGTTGATTTTTAACGGACCTGCTACACCTACAGGAAGCTGGATTGTTCCAATCGGATTTTCAATGTTTCTTGCAGATGCCTTTTCCATGTCCAGAGAATAATTAGCCATATGTGGCAATTCACAGCCTGCTGTTTTTTCTATAAATTCCCTTCTAATATCTGTAGCCTCTTTTGGTGAAACATATTTGTCTACCTGGTATAATTTCATTTCACCATTTAACAGTTTATCAATAATTTCTTTAGAATTCATTTAAATTGACTTCCTTACTAAATCTACAATTTCTGATGGCATTTTAGCTACACTTACACCGGCATCAGTTAATGCATTAATTTTACTTTCTGCAGTACCTGAACTTCCATGAATAATAGCTCCTGCATGCCCCATTCTTTTACCAGGTGGTGCGGTCCTACCTGCGATATATGAAACTACCGGTTTGGAGATATTGTCTTTAATAAATTCTGCTGCATTTTCTTCAGCATTACCTCCGATTTCACCAATTAAAACAATAGCTTCAGTGTCATCATCTGCTTCAAATTTTTTAAGAATATCAATATAATTTGTACCGATTACAGGGTCTCCACCTATACCAACACAGGTACTTTGACCAATTCCCCCACGGGTAAGCTGGCTGGCTACTTCATAAGTTAAAGTTCCGCTTCTTGAAATTACTCCAACATTACCTTCTTTAAAAATATGAGTCGGCATAATTCCCAGTTTACCAACACCTGGAGTTATGATTCCCGGAGTGTTTGGACCTATAACTGTAGTACCCATTTCACGAGCATAATTCATTATTTTTAAACTGTCATGAACAGGAATATGTTCTGAAATAATAACAACCAAATCCAAATGTCTTATAGATTCAAATGCCGCATCTTTTGCAAATTTTGCAGGTACAAAAATAATTGAAGAGTTAACACCAGTTTCCTCTTTTGCTTCTTCAATTGAATTGAAAACAGGAACACCTAAAAAGTCCTGACCGCCTTTTCCAGGAGTTACACCTGCTAAAATATTTGTATTATATTCCAACATTTGTTCAGTGTGAAAAGATCCCTGTTTTCCAGTAATCCCCTGAACCAAACATTTTGTATCATTATCTAATAAAATCATAAAACAACCACCTATTTAACGTAAAATTCTTGTTTTGTTTTCAAATGGAACTGCCAAATCAATTACATTTCCATTCATAAAAGCCGTAGCAGAAAATATGACACTTCCAGGCAATACATTACAGTTAGTGCCTCTTTTAACCAGATATACATTTTTATTTCCAAGTGCTGCTCCAATCATTGCACCTGCTATTACACCAACTGATTCTATATTTTCAACAGTAGCTACTATTACAGGATCATCAGTTTCCGGTGAAACATAACCTACACCTGGAATTTTTTTGGATTTAGGTTCTATTAAATCAGAAACATCAGTCATATTTTTCATTCCTTTAGCTGCTTCAATAGCTGAATTGGCAGCATCTCCTACAAATGACTCTCCACCATAGGTATCAAAACCTAAAACGATAGCATCAGGATATCTGTCTTGACGAATACTAGCTTCAGCATAAGATATGCCTTCACCGGCAGTATCCGGACTTTGAGATATTCCTGAAAGGTCACCTAAATTTTCAGCATTGTCCTTTAATATATTTACAATACCTTCATTAACATTTTCAAGTAAATCATCTTCTACAAATGCACTGATAACTACATCATCACCAGTTACATTTGTTAAGGCAGCATCTCTAGCACCTAAAGCTTTAAGTTTGTAAAGGTCAGATTCAATATTTTCTACTAATGTATTACTACAGGACACGTCATTTCTAGAAATATCTGCACCTATAGCTGTAATTTTCAAAATAACACCTTTTATAATTGATTATAAAAATAAATAAAATAATTTTTATTTTATTGTTATATATTATGTCCTTTATTTAATATATAATTTAAGGAATGATGAAAGGATTTTCAGATTAATGAAATTCAAAAAAATATAATACAAAATCAAAAAGCTTGAAATATTTTGACTCTCTATGTACCCAAAAAATCTTATTGTTAAAACAATTAATATTATTGCCTTTAAAACCGAAAAAATCGTATGTCAAAAAAAATATTAAAAAATCAAAACATACTCCTTTTTAAAAGAAGTTGTTAATTTTAAGTAGTGAGGATGGGAAAAAATTAACTTTTTGAGTTGATTTGTTTTTTAATATTTTTTGGT